>PPYF01024554.1_pt1 | contig 125390 bp, 128 predicted proteins | sample 1559871 | NCBI WGS metagenome assembly PPYF01 (sample SAMN08240021, study PRJNA423297) | Human gut metagenome, whole genome shotgun sequencing project.
GTCGGAATATTTATTTTGTCGGAATAATCGCAGATAATCCGATATCGGATTATCTGCGATGGTTTTGGCGGTTATAATAAGCTGAAGGATGTCATCCGCTGCGGCTGCCTTGCCCACATGAGACGGTACTGGCATGAGGCACTTCCGGGGAAATCAAAGAGCTCCCCGGCTAGGACTCCGGCAGAGATCGGTTTTGATTACTGCAACCAGTTATTTGAACTGGAAAAGGAGTATGCGGATATGGATGCCGACACCCGGAAAGCCAAGCGTCTTGAGACGGAGCCTGCCATATGGGAGGCTTACTGGCCATGGCTTGAAGCCGTGACCCCGGCTGGCGGAAGCCGTCTGGCCAAAGCAGTGACCTATGCGAAAAACCAGAAGCCATATATGGAGAACTACCTGTTAGATGGGCGGTGCTCCATATCAAACAACATCGCAGAAAATATCGCCCGCCCCTATGCGGTAGGGCGGAAAAATTTTCTGTTCCATGATACGGTAAAAGGCGCCCGTGCAAGCTCCATTATTTACAGTTTAGTAGAAACTGCAAAACTCAACAATCTAAACATCTACGCATATCTGGAGACGGTGCTGCTCTATATGCCGGACTACAAAAATGAGCCCGAAGGTATAGAAGAGCTGATGCCATGGTCTGACATGATACAGCAGAGATGCAAGATTAAATCGAAAAACTGAAGTTGGAGTATTTCACTTCAACTATACCTGAATATCCTGTGAAAGGATAGCCATTATTTTATTGAGCGCTTACATAATAACTATTATTATTAAAATGATTATGTTGTGTAATTGCTATTAAAAATCTAAAGAAAGAAGAGGTATTAATATGGATATCAAAAAATTAATCTATGATGGAGTATCTAAAGTAGCATATAATGAGGCCAGAAAGAATATTTCTGACTCGGCCTGCTTGTTTCTGCATTATCAGCCTGTTTGCCCTGATGGAGTGAAAAAGATGGTTCAGGCAAATACCAAATGATGGAGTGCGGGACTATCACAGAAGTGAAAGTCCCGCAATTATATTTATATTATACTAGGAGGATTTCTATGGATGACTTAAAATTAGTTAATAATAAAGATGCGACATTTGTTCCATATAGAATTAAGGATCTTACGATAGGAAAAGACTTTTTGAAAATAGGTGGTCCCTGTAGTGTTGAATCACGAGAACAAATAATACGTATTGCAAAGGCCGTTAAAATGAGTGGTGGCAATATAATTAGGGGTGGGACTTTTAAACCGCGGACTTCTCCCTACTCATTTCAAGGATTAGGCAAGGAAGGGCTGAAATACTTACACGAGGCAGGCGAACTTACAGGCTTACCAGTAGTTACAGAAGTGATTGATGTGAGAGATATAGAAAGTGTTATGGAATATGTTGATATAATTCAAGTGGGAGCTAGAAATTCCCAGTGTTATCCGCTATTAAAAGAGTTAGGAAAAATTGATTTTCCCATAATTTTAAAAAATGGGTTAGGTACTTCGTTGTATGAGTGGTTGGGAAGTGCAGAATATATTTTAAGTGAAGGCAACAATAAGGTAATACTGTGTGAAAGAGGGGTAAAAACCAGTGAAAGTTTCACGAGGAATACGTTGGATTTAAGTATTGTTGCCGCTATAAAGAACATATCCTGTTTACCGGTAATTGTTGATCCATCACATGGTACAGGAAAAAGAGAATTAATTGAACCTATGTGTTTAAGTGGGATAATGGCTGGATGTGATGGGTTTATGGTGGAGGTACATGATTTTCCGCAAGAAGCAATGAGTGATGGAGAACAGGCACTGATTCCAGCAGATTTTAAATGTATTGTTGATAAAGCAAATATAACAAAGAGAGTATATGCATTGTTGAACTCAACAAGCAGTATTTCGGAAATAGAGGGTATATCTCGCTGGTACATGGCATCGTGAGTGGTCGAAAATACAGTTATACATATGAATGTGAAATATAGATTAGCAGATTATCAGAATCATCAGAAAAGATGTTTATTGATAATCTGCTAATCTATATTATTTATGGACTAGCAGTCAATGGTTAAAAATGGAGTATTCCTGTAGAATGAGTACATATCACATTGATAGTTTTTCTTTTTAGATATTGGATGTGATGACTTGAAATTAAAAGTTCAGGGAATTGTACTTTGACAATAGAATATCGGCACGGTGGAAGATTTTTGATTTTAAGATGCCATAAATGACATATTGCTGAAATCTTCCTTTAGGAATACAAAACATTTTGGGCATGCGATAGAGCATGAAGAAAAGTAATTAGCTACGCCATAATGTACCTGCCCTATGGGTGAATGCTAGGAATCGTAATAGAAGAAGTAAAGGTATGAGCGGCACTTATTCATGGATTATTTAACCAATAATTTAAAAGCCAAAATGATAATGATACCTCCGTAATATAGAATCACGGTCCGGGTAGCGCCGGAGGCATGAGTAGTGAGAAAGGGTGCTGCAAAGTGTCAGGCAGGGTATGGTTAAACTGGTTCTACGTGTTCCCATGGTACAAGGGGTGAGATAATATACAGCCGCATCATTATTTTGATGCGGTGTACCATTAAAAAGTTAGAGTTATGTGGCACATCGGACTGCTATATAATTGTGATTTTTTAATTAAGTGTTTTAGAATTTTTTTTGGTTCTTACTTGACACAGGCAGGAAAGACAACCCTGGTAAAAATGCTCACAGGTATTATAGCACCTTCCAGCGGTTCTGTTAGTGTCCTTGGATATTATCCAAATAAATTGGAGAAACAGTTTCGGCAGCAGTATGCTTTAGTAATGGGACAGAAGAGCCAGTTGTTTTTCGAGCTGACAACAGGGGATACCCTCCAGCGACCCTGTCTCTAGGCGAAAGAATGAAAATGGAACTGTTGGCCGCTCTGCTCCACAATCCCAAAATACTTTTTCTGGATGAGCCAACCATAGGTTTGGATGCAGTGGCAAGTATGCAGATACGAAGGTATCTGAAAGAAGTGAATCAGGACAGGAAGACGACAATTCTTCTGACTTCCCACTATATGGAGGATATTAAATCCCTTTGCAGGCGGTCTGTTGTTATCAGCCAGGGAATGAAGGTATATGATGGCAGCACAGAACAGCTCTTTGAGCGCTATCAGAATAGTAAAAGGATAACACTGGTATTTGAGGAACTCACTAAGATTGAGATTCCGGAAACTCTGGCAGAGAAATGCAGGATTCTGGAGGACAATGGTTATAAAAAAGTATATGAAATGCCTAAGGAGGACTCTGGCAGATTCCTGGAATACTTTATGAGTTATAAGCCCACGGACATTTCTCTGGATGAGGAAGAGATTGGCAGAGTGGTGGAAAGGATCTATGCAGATGTGAGGGAGAGGACATGAAAAAATATCTGGAAGCGGCAAAAGTGTATCTGAAAGTAAAACTTATGTGGAGGGTAGATTTGATAATTGGTTTTATATCCATTGTAATGAAAATCATATTTGCTTCCTTGCTGTGGGGCATCATATTCAGGGATAGGGAGTTGGTAGCAGGATTTACCAAGAATAGCATGATGACATACTATCTGCTCAGTGCCTTTTTTGCACAGATTGATATTTCGGAAAAAATAAGTGGGGATATCACATTAGGGATAAGGAGCGGGACCTTCTCGAAATATATGACAGTACCTTTGGATGCTGACAACTATTTTCTGGCTATGGAGGCCGGTTCCATATTGCCTCATATTGTGCTGGATGCAGCGGCGGTATTTCTCATCGGTTTGGGATTTGGAATCAGGATAAGTATTACCTCAGATATCACCTGTATTTTGTGTGCCCTGGTGATTGCTTTTCTGGGGCTGCTTTTTATGGCACAGCTCAGTTATTTTCTGGGAATCCTGACATTTCGGTTTGAAGAGATATCTACATTTCTGATGATAAAGCAGAATATCCTGGCTTTAGTCTCAGGTTCTGTCATACCTCTTGTTCTCCTGCCTGAGATGGTGGTGAAATGTATGCAGGCCCTTCCTTTTTACTATACTGCATATCTGCCGTCCATGCTGCTCATGGGGAAAAACGGTGAGGAAGCTGTGAGAGGAGTATTTATTATGCTGGGCTGGAATCTGGGCATCAGGCTTCTGGAAAAGATTGTTTATGAGAAGTACAGAGTGAAATATGACGGAGCCGGGATATAGGGGGACAGAAATGAGAGAGAATATAAGATTGATCAAAGTGCTGATAAAATTAAGGTTAGAGAGAGTGATGATGTTCCGCCTTGGTTTTTTCGGGCCGTTTTTTGTAGATGGGAGTTTATTTGTGATTCAGCTTCTGGTGTTTCAGGCCATTTATTCCAATGTGGATAGGATTGGCAATTGGAAGCAGGGAGATATGATACTTTTTATCGGAACATTTTCTCTTATCAATGCTCTCAATATGAGTATTTACTTTTTCGGAGTTAATTCCATACCGGAAAAAATCAGGACAGGAGAGATCGATCTGTACCTGACAAAACCGGTCAGCCCTCTGCTCAGGCTGACCTTTGAGCAGGTAAATCCAGGGGCCGTGCCTCTTGTGATCTTCAGTATTGCTATCATTTTTTACGGCGCAAATGTAGCAAAAATAGACTTTAACATCAGTAATACATTGGGTTATGTGATTTCTGTGGGAATGATGACAATTTTGTTTTATGAGCTGGAGGTAATGATCCGTTCACTGGCATTTTTTACGGTATCTTCAGAGGGCATTCTGCAGATAGAGATAAATGGCCTGGATCTGTGCATGCAGATACCTGGTACGGTGTTTTATGGAGTCTATAAGTTTGTTTTTTATTATGTCCTGCCTTACGGCATAATTTCCACATATCCATCTTTGATCCTGCTGGGAGATTTTACATGGAAAATGGCATTGCAGGAAGGGACAGCACTGGCTTTTTTTACATTGTTGACTTTTGTGATATGGAAAACAGGTTTGAAAAGATATGACAGTGTCAGTTCTTGATAAAAATATGTATATAGACAGTCTTACACAGACAGCAAAAAACAGGTATAATGTGAGCATAAAGACCAGTCATGTAAAATCTTACCCGGCAGAAAGGGAGGTACGATTCTATGAAAAGTAAAATGAAAGAGGCAATTAAGCTGTCAAGTCAGCCCGTGGCAGTCATCAAATCGGACAGGATGCCTGAAGGAGCCATACATTTCAAAGAGGGAGTGTGGGGCTGTGTGATCCCTATGCTGTCTGCAGCGTCAAAGGGCAGAACCGCGGCGTTTTGTGAGGAAACCACCACATGTCCGGGAGGCAAAGTGGGTATGGGATTCAAAGGCTTTGAACTGGGGACCATCGAATATTTTCTATCTACAGGAGGCGTGGGCCCGAAACCGGGGGAATTTTATAAAAAGAACCCTGATCTGGCTAGGAAATACGCAGAGAATGTACCAAAGGTTAAGGCTGAGAGATACGTTGTACTGAAACCGCTCAGTGAAGTAAAAGAGGAGGAGAAGCCGGAGGCGGTTGTTTTTTTGGTAAATGCGGACCAGCTTTCTGCGCTTGCCACACTTGCCAACTATGACCAGCCAACCCAGGATAATGTACAGATCAAGTTTGGCGCAGGGTGTGCACAGGCCATTCTCTATGCAGTGAGTGATCAGGAGGATGGGAAAAGAAAATGTACCATAGGACTTACCGACCCGTCAGCGCGGAAATGCATCAGCAAAGAACTGTTGTCCTTCAGTATTCCCTATGACAGATATCTGGAGATGGAGGAGCAGGTGGGGGAGAGCTTTCTCACAAAAGACACCTGGGTGCATCTGTCTGAAAGGATCTAAATAAATTGGCGGCTGTAAAAGAATTTGTAAATTTTACAGCCGCCAATTTGTATCAGATCAATATTTTCCATAAGTCTTTACCGCGTCGAACATGGCAAGTACATTCTCATGCTTTACCCCATGATCAATGGTGGTATTCACATCAAAAATATAACCGCCGTCCAAAGCACAGATGTCCAGAAGGCGTCTCACCGCGTCTGTCACCTGCTCCGGTGTCCCTGTCTCCAGTATCCTTCCGTCAAACCCGCCGCTGATACAGCAGTTTTTACCCACGATCCGTTTGGCCTCCCTCATGTCGCAGTTTTCAAAGTGGACCAGACACTTTCCGGCAGGAAGTTCGGATAAAAATTCAAGCCGGGAATCATATTTTCCCTCTGTATAGACGTAGGGGATCTGTCCGGCAGCGGCCAGACCTTCTACCAGTGCTTTTAAAGTCGGCCAGTAGAATTCACGGTATTGCTCATTTCCCATGAAACCGTCAAGGCCTTTGTGCAGAGGAATAAATACAACCTTCCCCTTGGAGCTTTCGGCCTGGGCAAGTGCCCCGTAGAGTGTGCCGGGATAGAAAAAGTCAATGGCTTTATGGACATTTTCCGGCTGTTCGTACAGATCAGCCATGGTATCCAGTGTGCCCCTTAGACAGTCACTGAGCATATCGAAGGCGCAGGTTGTTGTGGCCTTGAAAAATAAGGGATATCCGGCTTCCATCATTTCCACGTCAAAGTTATGGGCCTCTTGGTAATAACGGGAGATCATTCCGGCTGCCTCCCCCAGTTTCACGAACATTTCCGCAATGGCCGGATCTGCAAACTGCATCATTCCGGGAAGAGCGCCGTATCCCAGCATTTGGCCGAAGGACATCTTTGCCATAGGCTCCATCAGCTTGAAATTTCTGGGAAGGTATCTCTTCATGATCCAGCCGGTCAGATCTGTCAGCAGTTCTGAATACTCCTCATCACCTAAGTACGCCTTTTCCACAAATTGATGGATGGAATTCTCAGTACAGACACCGTCTTTTTGTCCGGCCCACTGCAGGAAAGAGATTCCCGTCAGTTCAAAACACGGTCCAAGTCCGCAGAAAAACGGGGAATAGCCATAGTTTGCATCCGGTTCATAATCATTCAGATACTGACGGAGGGCGTTCTGCATGATTGAGGAATCGTACATGGCCTCCGCCATGGTGTGTCCAGAATGGGTGACAGAGTAGGTCTGGACAAAAGGAATTACAGGTACACGGTCAGGTTCTTTGACCGCAAGGGCATCGTCGATACGTTTCGTTCTTGCCTGATACTGCTTAGTGGTACACATATGCAATCCTCCTTTGCATGGCACAATAATTGTTGATGTTTTTATTGTATCACACTTATAAAAGATTGACTATTATGTAATGAAAAATAAATATTCTGAAAAATACCCCGGTATCAACTACAAAGCAGGATATCGGCTGTTTACCATCCATTTTCAAGATATATATCAAAATCTTTTAACTGCCGTTTTTGTCCCGCATACTTTTCCCGCCACTGTTTGGGGGAAGTTCCCATATATTTCTTGAAGTTTCTGTTAAACGTGGATTCAGAGGTAAAGCCGGATTTGGAAATGATCTCATGGATGGAGCAGTCTGTGCTGCGCATGGAGTCAGCGGCATTCAGGATTCGGATCTTATTAATATAATCAAGGGCAGAGGTATTCATGAATGCTTTGAATATCTTTCTGAAATACGTCTCACTGATACTGCAGGCATTGGCCAGATCCTGAATCTTGATAGGGGACCGGTAATGACTGCGGATGTGATCGAGGGCCGGTTTGATCTGACTTATATTATCCATATCCAGGGGTTTACTGCAGGATAAAAACTCATCGTCGGTTTCCGAAAAAGTCAGGCGGGCAATCCTCATGAGCAGGGAAAATGCCATGGCTTTTACGATATATATATTGTATTCCTTCTGCATCAGCATTTCATGGAGAATGATGCGAAATTCTCCGGCAATTTCAGGATATTCTTTTGCACGGATAAAATGCGCCTTCTGAGTGATGAGCTTTTTCATATAATTCAGCTTGGCTTCGTCATTTCCGTAGGCAGCTTCCAGGCATTTGTCAATATCGATAAAGAGATATTCCCAGGTGATGACACTGCCGGGAATACTGTCTGTGGAATGGGGATAATTGGGGGGAATAATGGAAATCATATGGGGCTGGATCTTGAGACCCTGATCACCCAGAAGTAAATTTCCATTTCCATTATAACAGTAGCCGATTTCCATTAAATTGTGGAAATGAAGGCATGCAGTCCGTGTCCCGATGCAGTTCAGCCAGTTGTCCCCGGTCAGAAAATATATGGGGAGCTGAGGCAGGGTGGCATAATATCTGAATTCTACTTTGGGTTTTTGTGTATTTTCCATGAATATACTTCTTTCTATTAGTTTGCGGAATTATCCCGATGTTACGGTAAGATTTATTGTATGATTTTATCATCTGTTTGGGAAAAAGACAAGAAATAATCAATTTTGCTGTTGAGCAGAAGTTCACAAAGTCTCTTTGAGTATTGTGACAAGTTAGTGTATAATTATGGTAGTGAAAAAATCAGAGGATCTGAACTTGGCAAATAGAGAGGACAAAGGATGAGGGCAAGGAAATTTTATTTGTATATGACTCTGCTGCCGTTGGTGCTTTCAGGGTGTGCCGCAGCAGACTGGCAGGAAACAGCCATGAAAGAGCAGGCGCCTGTGACGGTCACGGCAACAGTAAAGCAGTCCCGCTATACCAGAGGATTGGAGAAGATGATCGAAAAGCTTTCACAGGAAGAGAACATAATCGTGGAGTGTCAGGTGGTTCCGGATGAGCAGAGCAGCAGTATCATAAAGATGCGCGCCTCTTCTTATGAACTGACCGATATGGTGGACAGTAACTTTCCGGATCTTTACAATCAGATTGACGCTTCAAAGTACCTGGAAGATCTGAGTGATGAGACATGGGTAGAGAAATTAAAGCATCCGGAAATTGTCACATACCAGGATAAGGTCTATGCTTTCCCTTTCCAGTCTATGCAGGGGATCCATGGCATGGTCTACAATCAGGAAGTATTTGAACGTGCGGGAATTGAGAAAATCCCTGAGAGCTGGGAGGAATTGCTGGAAGTATGCGAAACCATCAGCAGGGAGCTGCCGGATGTTGTGCCGGTGTGCATGGCAAAGGAGAGCTGGATCACACAAGTGCTGCCGGCAGATGCAATGACAAAAGCTCTGGGGATCACCGGGAGTGAACAGTATGCCCGGGCGCTCATGGACAAAACCATAAAGTGGACGGACATCCCCGCATTTTCAGAGGTTCTGGATCACTATATGGAATTATTTTCAAAGGGCTATGTGAATGAGGATTATCTCTCCTTTACTTATGAGAATTGTGTGGAAGCGGTGGGAAACGGTACGGCAGCAATGCATTTTAACGGCAGTTTTTTTGCCGGAGAGGTACAGGATCAGTATCCAGGTGCTCGGCTTGGCATGTTCAACGTGATCATGCCCAATGCGGCGGAGGATATGGCTACGGCAAATATGTACTCCGTGGGCTTTGCACTGTCCAATACATCAAAAAAGAAGGATGTGGTAAAAAAGATTTTTCGTCTGTGGTCCACACCGGAATATGCAGACCTTTATTTCAGAGATACACCTGGTTTTCCCGCTTTTGATGATGTGGACGGGGGCAGCACCCCGTATTATCTGGCTGATATGAAAGAGAAATATATTGACAGCGACATGGTATCCGGTGATTTTCTTAGTAAGTTTGATTCAGGGAGGGATAAGATCATGGATTACCTGTGGATCTATCTTCTGGAAGAACCGAAAAAGCAATCCCTGAACGGCAGGGAGATATTGGAACGGTTTCAGACAGATTATGAGCAGTAAAATTTAATATCGTGCAGTTAAATAGCATCTGAGCAGCATCTGAGAGATGATATGGCCCTTGTCAGGCGGACAAGGGCCATATCACTTTCAGGTGCTGTTTTTTAGATAATCCATGGTGATATTTATATTCTGTCTATGTTCAGAGCCGCGCTTTGTCACTATAATTCTGGAATAGTACAAATGATCAGGAGGAGATTATCATGGATACAATCAACGGAAAATATGGCCAATTTGATCTGTCACGGCCTGCCACCTATATCATACACGATCTGGGTATGGAGACTTCCTGGGAGTATATCTTTCAGAACCGGGAAATACTGCTCAGATTGGATCAGTATGGACCGGTAGCGGCACAGGCCTATCCCCCCGGGGATATCATGCTTTTTAAAAGGGAAAAAGATGACAAGTATTCAAAGTGGCTGGTATGGATCAAAGGGGATTGCGTGAACCGGGGAATTCCTTTTAATAACTTCTGCCGTCCGGCTATAGGTCCGGGGGCAGATGAAGGTCCGGAAAATTTGAAGATCACATTTCAGCCTCATATGGCAAAGTACAGCTATGAGATAGACGGTCTGGAGGTGAACACCACATTTTTTGTTCCGAGAAAAGGGACTGATATCGTTATGAAATTCCGCATAACGAGCCACAGGGAGGAGGTAGCAGAACTCTCCGTGACACCTGCCATGCTTCCTTACGTCAACCCGGCCCAACTGGCTCCCTGGGACAGACCGGAGTGGTATGTAAAGACCGGAGCGGGAATGGAAAAGGAACTTGTTTTCTGGTCGCAGTTATGGAATCCCCAGGCGGTTCCAGGCAGCAGACGCGCTGCCACGTTGTGGAGCAGCAGAGAGAATATGCAGTCCTTTGATGTCTCAGCAGAAAAATTCTGCAGCAGCACCGATTTTAATCATCCCTGCAGTCTTTACAGGGAGCATCTGCGCCTGGGTCGGGAGTGCCTGGAATCATATGGGGTACATGGTGAAGAGAATACCGTCTGCGGTTATCCGTCGGTCTATGCCGCCCAGTATAAGATATCACTGAATCCCGGTGAGAGCAGAGAGATAACTCAGGTTCTGAGTTTTTTGCCTCTGAATGAAGAACATCTTCTGCCGGATCTTGCAGCAGCCAGCCGCCCGTTAAAATATTTTGACCGTCAGGTATTTGACACAGAGGTGGAGGTTCAGCGGCGGTTTTATGAGGGACTGTGCGGAAAATGGGGAATCCGGACACAGGATAGATTTTTTGACCACTATATCAATACCGGGCTGCCTTTACAGATGTACTGGACGGCATCCCTTGACAGAGGGTGGCCTACGGGGATGCGGGGCAGCAGGGACTGTGCAAATGATTTTATGGGAGAATTATTTTTTGACTCAGGCTGGGCGAAAAAAATTCTGCTGCTGCTGTTGGAGTGTGAACGTGAAGATGGGTGGATCCCGCGGCAGATAGGGACCGCAGGGAGGACAGGACGCCATGATCTGAGGGAATTTGTAGACGCAGGGGCATTTGCCCTGGAATTTGTATATGAATACCTCTGCTTCACAGGAGATGCGGATATTCTGAGCGAAAGGGTACAATGGCTGGGCGACGGGCCAAAAAGCAGTGTATGGGAACACTGTCTCAGAATATTATCCTATTATACGGACCCGGAAAATATTGGCGAGCATGGCCTGTGTAAGATCAGAGGCGGAGATTGGCTGGATGCGGTGAACAACGCCGGACTTAAGGGGCGCGGAGAGAGTGTGATGGTAACGGCCCAGGTTATATTGGCCATGGACTATGTGCAGGAAATCGCAGCGTCATATGCCCTGAGCATTCCGGATCCGCAGAAGATTTCCGATGCGCGTGATCAATTTGAGGCAGCTCTGAATCGGGAAGCATACAATCCGTCTGGTTTTTACAGCGGCGTATTTACAGATAATGGGGAGTGGCTGTTTTCCCACAAGGATCCGGATGGAGAATGTCGTCCGTATATATGTGCCAATGCCTATGCGATCGTGTGCGGCGCTGCAGATACCCGGCAGCGGGAGAGTATCCTGGAACATTTTGGCCGGCTAAAGTCGGAGTCGGGATATCGGCTATTTGCCCCTGCTCTGGGGAAAAAGCCTGTATCCTGCGCGGGAAGACTTGGAAGCGGAGACGCCTTTGGAGGACTGTTTGAAAATGCCAGCCCTTACAATCACGGTTCCCATGGATTCCTGGGCAGGAGCTTCTCTGTGATGGGCAGAGGAGAAGAACTGTATGAGGCATTACAATATCTTCTGCCCTTTGACCAGCAGAAGCATAACACGGTTCAGGCCATGACGCCTCCGTATGCCATTGTGAACTGCTGGCAGGATATTCCGCTGTTCAAAGGCAGGGGAGGTATGACATTCCTCACCGGTTCCATAGCTATGGCGATCCGTTTGACCTATCAATGGATGTTTGGCATCAGACCGGGTCTTGAGGGGCTTATCATTGATCCCTGTCTTTCGGAATCCATGACAGGGGCAGAGGTGAGCTTCAGCATAAGGAATAAGAAAATCCTGCTCCATATCAGCGGACAAGAAGACAGCCGCGTACGCATCAACGGCATGCCGTACAGCTACGAAAAATATCTGAAGCGGGAGCGGAGAAATGCGGTGTTTATCCCATATGAGGTACTGGAACCGGAAAATGAAATATGGGTATGATCTACCACAGGGCAGGAAATCTGTTACCAAATATCCATGTCCGCTGTTCTAATCTGTCTATGTAAATCAGTACCGCGATAGAATAAAATGAAGTCATCAGATAACTGATAGAAAAACAAAACAGGAGGAGAATATAATGCAAAGAAAATTAGTAAGTGTGCTGCTGGGAGCTGCTCTGCTGGGAACCATGTTCACCGGATGCGGCCAGCAGGCAGACGCCGGTCAGGCGGAGAGTAAAACAGAGTCATCAGAAGGTACATCAGGGTCCACAGAGGAAGAGTCCAAGGACGCAGACAAGATCGTATATTGGTCCATGTGGGATGCCGGCTCCCCACAGGCTGTTGCCATTCAGGAAGCCATTGACGCTTACTGCGAGGAGACAGGGAATGAAGTACAGGTGGAGTGGAAGGGCAGGGACATCGCATCCCTGATCAGTTCCTCCATAGATGCAGGGGAAGACATTGACCTCTATGAGGACGATTACATGAGGATGTCCACGATCCACAGCACTTATGCCATGGATCTGGAGGAGATGGCCAAGGCGGCAGATTACGACAATAAGTCAAACAAGGCACTGACAGGGTCTGTGAGAAACTGGGCCGGTTCTCTGAAGGTGATCCCTTATCAGCCATACGCCTCCGGTGTCTTCTATAATAAGGAAATCTTTGACGAGGTTGGCGCGCAGGAGCCGGCAACCTGGAATGAATTTTTGGATGTATGCGAGAAGATCAAACAGGCCGGATATACACCTCTGGCTCTTGATGACGGCTACGTGTCACTGAATCTTGGGTATGCGCTGGCGCGCTATATTGGCCAGGATGGTGTGAAAGACGTGGTGGATAATGGGAACTGGGCGGAGAATCCCGGCGTGCTGAAGATGGCAGAGGATATGCAGACTTTGGTGGAAAAGGGATACCTGTCTGACGCCGCACCGGAAGCCTTCCCCGAAGGCCAGAATGCAGTGGGATTTGAGGAGACTGCCATGGTTGTAAATGCGTCATGGATACCGAATGAGTTAAAAGAGAGCACAGAGTGCGAGTTTGAGTGGGGAATGTTTTCATATCCCGCAGTGGAAGGCGGTACAGACGGAACGGAGGCAATGATGATCGGAGGGCAGGGAATATCCATAAACGCTAAATCAGAGAATGCTCAGGCAGCGTTTGATCTTGTTATGTTCCTTACTACCGGAGAGTATGATGCAAAAATCTCTGCTGCTACCAATGCCATACCATCAGACCCCAACAATAAGGAATGGCCGGAAATTATAAAGAACTGCCGTATTCCGTTTGAACAGGCAACAAAGGGATACGAGTGGGCGGCCGGTATGGAAAATAATACGGATTTCACTCCTACCATTGTAGAATGGGGCTCTAAATTATTCTCAGGTGCATGCAGTGCACAGGAATTTGTAGACGGGCTTGAGGCTGCCAGCAAATAAAGACAGACAGGAGGGCTGCAGCACTGATGATTCCCAACCTCGCTCTGAGGCAGATGGTATGGGAGTTTCAGTGTGGCAGCCCCTTGAATTCTGATGCGGGAAAGCTTCGATCAAAACAAGGGAGGTTATTTGGTTGAAAAGAGATAAGAAAATGATGGCGGCATTTTTGGCGCCTGCACTCATATTGTTTTCTACAGTATACATTTATCCCATTATCAGGACGGTCCTGATGAGTTTTTTCCGGGTGGAACGTGCCAGCTCTGCGCTGTCCGACGGTGGTTTTTCCGGGCTTTTAAATTATCGGAAGGTGTTCTCGTCGCTCAGTTTTGTCACTTCCATGGAAAATATAGCTAAAATATGGGTGATAGGCGGAGTCGTTGTGATGGTCCTGGCCTTGATGCTGGCAGTGATACTTACCAGCGGTATAAGGTTCAAACGTTTTTATCGGGCAATGATATATATGCCCAACATTATCAGTGCGGTGGCCCTGGCGTCCATGTGGATGTACTATGTGTTCAACAGGAGATTCGGACTGCTGCACAATGTCTTTGACGCTTTAGGTCTGGAAAATCTAGCGAAGATCAACTGGCTGGGCGAGGATATGAAGTTCTGGTCTATGCTGGCAGCCTTTTGCTTCGGCGCCGTGGGCTATTATATGCTGATCTTTATCAGCGGTATTGAGAAAATTCCTGCGGACATCTATGAGGCAGCCACCATTGACGGAGCCAATAAAGTGGGCCAGTTCCGGCACATAACGCTGCCGCTGCTGAAGAGTGTGTTTAAAATGAACCTGACTTTTTGGAGTATCAATACCATATCTTTTTTCGTTTGGACGAAAATGTTCTCTCCCGTTACTACGGAGAACAGTACCATCGTTCCGATCATTTATGTGTTTGATCTGGTTTTCGGAAATAAAACCTCCAAGACTACGGATGCGGGAGCAGGAGCTGCTGTGGGATGCATTCTGGCGCTGATCGTAATGGTCATATTTGCCTTGCTGAACAGGCTGCTCAAGGACGATGAGCTGGAATTATAAAGAAGCGTATTCAGGTCTGTATTACGACTGAATACTGAAAGGATTGGAGATATGAGGGAAAAAACGATAAAAAAGAAAACAGAAAAAGAGTTCCGACAGCCGCTCAATTGGAAAAAAGAAGTCCGGCTGCTGCCCGGATACCTGGTGGTCAGTTTATGGGTTCTGTTTACCATTGCCATATTGGTATGGATCTTTGCAGCCAGTCTTTCCACGACGAAGGAAATCTATCAGGGAAATGCGCTTAAATTCCTGTCAGGGTTTCATTGGGAGAACTATGTGAACGCATGGCAGTTGCAGAATGTATCTATATACTTCCTGAATTCTTTTATTTACGCAACTGTTTCCTGTGTGCTGCTGATATTGATCGGCGCGCCTGCCGCCTATGTCCTGGCCAGATACACATTTCTGGGAAACAAGGTGATGAAGAGCGGACTGGTCATGGCTATGAGTATACCTGCAATTATGATCATTCTTCCGCTTTTGAATATCACCACAGGACTTAAACTGAATGGTTCCAGAACCCTGCTCATCTTTCTGTACACGGCAGTAAATATACCCTATACGGTGACTTTTCTTCTGAACTTCTTCAGCACCCTGTCAAAAAGCTATGAGGAAGCTGCTGCGCTGGACGGCTGTACCCAGATCAAGACATTCTGGAAGATCATGTTCCCGCTGGCACAGCCGGGTATCATCACCGTGACAATTTTTAACTTTATGACTGTCTGGAATGAATATTTTATGTCTTTGGTTTTTGCAAGTGTGGATTCAAAGAGATCTGTGGGTGTAGGACTGTACACCATCGTTGCGGCTATGAAACAGAACGGGGATTACGGGGCATTGTTTGCGGCGGTGATCATTGTATTCCTGCCTACATTCTTACTGTACATATTCCTGTCTGAAAAAATTATCGCAGGTGTTACAGGCGGCGGAGTAAAGGGGTAACTTACAGTTACCCCTTTACTCCCTGTTCCCGGTATTGACTGGGAGAATAGCCTGTGGCATTCTTAAATACTCTGGAAAAATGGAAGGGATCGGGATAACCTACAAGAAATGAGATATCCTTTACCTTCAGTTCCTCGTCTTTTAACAGCTCCTTGGCTTTTTCTATCCGGATCTGCTGGATATAGTCGGATGGGGAAAGCCCTTTATAGGATTTGAACAGACGGCTGATGTAGGAGGAGACAAGACCGAATTTGGCTGACAGCGTCTGGTTGGTGATGGGTTCTGTTATATTTTCCAGGATATATTGGTCAATGGCAGCTAAAAGCTTGGTCTTGTCATCTGTCTGCACAAACGCGTCTGCCTGAAAGAACGACAGCAGGATTTCATAAAGCTGGGCGGAAAGCTCCCGGTAGGCAATACTGTTGGATATGGCTTCCGAGATGGAATATTTCAGGCCTGAGAAATCCGTATGCGGAGAATGTTTCTTGATGATAAGCATCATACCGTCCAATACGATTTCCAGATTGTACTGTGTGATGGGGGATTTTTCAAAGCCATTTATTAAGCTGACCATTTCTTCTGAAAACTCCCTGTATTTTTTCAGACCCAGAAGAAAAATCAATTTGTTTTCAAAATCAGATGTAGTTGAGTACAGCAAAGATGAGCTGCTGTTTGGCATGAGAATACCGGATTCCCCGAATACCAGGCGTTTGCGGATGATCCCCTGAAGATTTCTGATGGTGCTGTTCACGTTTTTCAGAGAGGGGAACGGATGGCTGGTAATGCAGGTGACAGGAACACCCTGTCTGCCGGCCAGCTTTTCGTACAGTGCATGGATGGCATCCGACGCGTAGTCCGCATCAGGGGCGGAAAAGATGAGGATCTTTTCGGAATCGTTTTTTCCGTTGATCACCCACGTGAACTCCTGCTGGAAAAATGAGGTGGGAAGTTCTGATGACAGATCCGCCTGATTCCAGAAGGAGTATCCGTAGGACAGGCAGTTAAATCCTGTCAGAGGATAGGAGCCGGCATAAAACAGGGTGATATAATAGAGAGAATCCTTGGGAGCCAGGGAACACCCGGAGATATCCGTATTGTGGTATACAGCAGACTGAATCAAACGGCTGTTATTTTCCCTCCGTTCCTTCTCCACTTCAGCGGTAAGCTTTTCAAGAAGATCGACCAGTTTTGCGGCGTTTATGGGTTTGATCAGATAGTCGGCGGCATGGTACCTGAGTGCCTGCTGTGCGTAGGCAAATTCCTGATAGCCGGAGAGGATCACAGTGCGGATATGAGGCATATGTTCACTGACATATCTGCACAGGGCAATTCCGTCCATGACGGGCATATTGATATCCGTAAAAATAACATCGATTTCCGTATCTGCTAACAGAGCCACAGCCTGTTCGCCGTTATACGCAGTTTCTGTCACCTTACAAAGGGGACTTGCCGTCTCGATAGCCTTGCTGATACTGCGAAGGATTGGCGGTTCATCTTCTACAACCATAACTTTGATCATATCGTTCCTCCCATGATGATCACAGCCCCTCCGCCCGGTGAATCAGACAGAGTGAGCACCATATTTTCGTGGTACATGATTTTTAGACGCAGCAGGGTATTTTTATAACCAAGGCCGCCGATCTGCAGCCTTTTAATTTCCTGCGCAGCCATTTCTGCGGAAGTGCCGGACACGGCTTTCTGAATGTTTTCGATAAAATCGGAGGTGAATCCGATGCCGTTGTCACTGATCCGTATCCGCCAGCCATTGTCCTCATAAACCTTTATCTCTATCCGCCAGGGCGGATTTTTCTGTTTGAACCCATGCGTAAAACAATTTTCAAGGATGGGATGCAGGATCAGTTTGGGCACAATAGTATCCTTGAGTGCTTCACATTTTTCTATAGAATAACTGAACAAGTCTTCGTACCGGGATTTCATCAGCCGCAGATATGATTCGGAATACTCCAGCTCTTCCCAAAGAGTGCAGGAGGTTGACTGGTAGGAGGTGGTGAATCTCAGCATGGAAGACATGTCTGCGCAGATCATTGCGATTTTTTCGGGGTCGTTCTCCTCTGACGCAGACTGGATCAAAGCAAGTGTATTGTGTATAAAGTGAGGATTTACCTGTGCCTGCAGAGCCAAAAGGCTGGCTTCCAGTTCATTGGTGTGGGCCAGGACCAGTTCTTGGAAGGACTGGTTTAACTTGGCCAGCATACCGTTGAAGGTATGACGGAGTACCTCCAGTTCATTGCTTGAGTCCGAGGAGATCAGTTCCATTTCCATATGGTCAATATTGACCGTCTTCATGGATTCCCGGATCTGTATCAGCGGTTTGGTCATATGACGGATCACAAAAATCTGAAGGGAGCAGACTGCGAACACGATCAGGATCAGGACACAGACCACCAGCGTGATGAATGAGTTCAGAGGCCGAAGGGCATCTGCCCGGTCTTGGAGCACCACCAGCGTCAGGCCATCCAGCTCCCGCAGATTATAACTGCCGGCAAGCACGTCTGAGGACAGACCCGTATAAACTGCCTCCGATGAGGCGGGATATTTTTCCAGGACATTCCGGCATAGTGTCCTTCTTTCGTCTGCCTCTTTTTCTTCCTCGCTGAATGGATAAATGTCTGACCCGCTGTTGCGGTCAAGCAGATAGCAGTGAATGGCCGGGTCTGAGAAGTTCAGCAGGCTTTCTACTTTTTTCGCGGACTGCTGTATCTCCACATAACCATATGAAACGTGTTCAAAGGAGTTATAATCTTTGATCTCCCGGATAACGGAGAAGGTAAGGTTGTCCGAGGGATCGGATGCGTTGGTCACATTGAGCAGAGGGTCGTTTTCAGGCCCCATGAAAAGTTTTCCGTGATTCTGCCGGAGCGCATCGCGGATGGAGACACTCCGGCTGCTGTTCACAAATGACTGGATCCTGTCGGTTGAGGTGTTCAGCGTGCCGGTGTAGATAAAATCCTGCTGATCATTGTACAGACATATTCTGGAGATACTGTAGTCCTCAAAAATATAGGAGCATATGGTATCGTTTAGCTCTCTGGAAGAGATATGCCCTGTCTCAAAAAAATTGCCGGGGGCATCGGGGATGGAGGCAAATGTGGAGATCACCGTGGGATTGGTGGAAAGATGCAGGGCGGCTTTGTCCATATTTGCAAAAAAATCATCTAATTGTTCACCTGCTTTGGTGGAGAGTATCTCCATATTGCTTACAGCCTTGCTGCGCTCCGTATCCGCCACAAACAGATAGAAATAAGCCAACAGCCCAAAGGTCAGAAAGCTGATCAGAACAATGTTGAATAAAATGATTTTCGTTGGAAAATTTAATGATTTCCGCTTCATAGGGGTTACCTCCCGGCAAATAGAGCATGCTTTTTGATATTATATCATTTTTAAAACTTCAGCGGAAGATTAGATTTCCCCGTTTGTGATCCATTCGATATCTGCTGAGGATTTTTGCTGCTTCAGATAGCTGTTCAGCTTCTTTTCATGATAGAGGCTTTTTGTTACATTTTTCACCTCCTCGAATGGCTGATAGCCGTTGGCTGTCCGTTCTGTACACTGGATGAGGGAGATATTGCCGGAGGCGTCGGTCACGTATGCGGTCCCGCCCTCCTCCAGTTGTTCGGCGGCTGACAACAGCTCCGGCATAGTTCCCGAGTCTGCTTTCCGGTTTTTATCCAGAAAAGCCTGACTGCGAAGGTCCAGTTTCAGTTCTGAGGCTGTCTTCTCGGCGCTGTCTCCGGATTCCAGCATCCTGCGGGCTTTTTCAAGCAGATCCTCGGGACCGGAAATCTCAGTTTCAGTGGACAGGGAATCTTTCGGCGTAAGTACGGCTATATGGATATCGTCCGGGATCCGGAAGTATGTATTCTTTATCTCCTCATACTCCTTTTGCAGAAGGGACTCATTGACCGGCCACATCTCATCTCCGCACTGATCCAGAAGATCGCTATATAGATTGGACATAAAATAGTCGTAATAAATGTCGGGGATATATTCCACCGGACCATAGATGACGCCCCCGGCAGCATGAACCTCTTTGCGTCTTTCATTTTCCAAAGAGAGGCTGCTCAAAACGGCCTCGTAACCAATGTCTGTGACCAGGTCCTTTTCCAGCGCAAGAGATTGTATCAGTCTGGCCTCCACACATTCGTCAAGCGCTGCGTTTTTTAATTCCTCGGAGGGATTTTTTCCGCTGACCAAGTAGTCTTCATCCCAGAATTCGGATGAAGATAAGTCTGCCATACCGGATCCGGCAAATTCCTGATATATTTTGCTCCTGTTTTTCTCCAGATAAAAGTTAAATTCATCGTCAGAAACCGGCATGTTATTTATGACACATACACTGTTATCCGGTATTTTCCGAAGGCCAAAACCAGCCCTGGCGTAAAACAGGAACAGAGCTGCCAGCAGGGCAGTCAGGAGGCATCCGGCACTCACAAGCAAAAACAACCTGATTTTATTTTCCTTTTTCATAGGGGTTCTCCTCTCAACGGCTGAAAATGTTCTTCTTTATTAACATACCCGGAACGGGCTTAAAAAGCCATGGATAAAATGCAATAAAATCCATGTAAATTTTTCTTATTTTTCCATGGGTTTTTTCGGAAATGTTAAATATACTGTTTCTGAGCTGACAAAGACTCAAATACGATCAAAGGAGGAAAAAGTGGTGAAAAGGAAACACAAATGTGCAAAATGGTTCACATCGATTCTCGTAATTATCCTGCTGCTGCAGTCCCTGATGGGACAGGCAGTCTATGCCTCTGTGCAGGGGCCGGACCCAATGCAGGAGGTGACGGAAAGCCATGTGGAAGCAACCTCACCAGAAAAGGATTCGGAAAAGGATTCGGCAGAAGAAGCCGAACAGGACCCGGTTCCGGATACGGACGCAGAAACAGACACACATTATGCAGATCCGGAAAATGGAGATGACGCTTTAGACGGCGGGACAGAAGCCACGGGAAGCGGTATGGAAATGCCTTCACCGGAGACGGAACCGGCAGAAGCAGCCGAACAGGACACGGTTCCTGCCGCGAACGCGGGAACAGGCACGTATTATGTGGATTCAGAAAACGGGGATGATGCCGCAGACGGTATGACAGAAGCGACAGCATGGAAAACATTGGACAGAATAAACCAGATGCAGTTCAAGCCCGGCGATGAAATCCTGTTAAAACGTGGAAGTGTATTCAGCGGACAACAGCTAAAACCCAATGGAGAAGGAACGCAGGAGGAGCCTATCAAGCTTTACGCATACGGTGAAGGCAGCCTGCCGCTGATCCAGGGCAACGCAGAGAATCTGTACGCGGTCCATTTTGTCAATACACCCTATTGGGAGGTATCGGATATTGAAGTGACCAATTGGGGTGAGGAGGACCTGAAGGGACGGACCGGTATTGTCGTTCAGGCGGAGAATTATGGGACGCTCAACCATTTTTACCTGAGAAATGTGTTGGTTCATGATGTAAATGGTGACAGCGTAACAAAAGATTATGATAACGGCGGAATATATTTTGGGATAAGAGGCCAAGACACGCCATCGAAATTCAATGATATCCTGTTGGAAAATGTGACGGTCAAGGATGTAAACAGGACCGCTATCTCAGTGGGAGCCACGTCATTTTCAGGATTGTATAATGACCATGCCGTCGGTGAGGGCTATGGGCAGGAGGTCATAGACCAGTATTCCAGCACAAACGTGATCATCCGCAATTGTTACATAGAAAATGCCGGCGGTGATTCTATCGTGACGTTGTACTGTGACAGTCCGGTGGTAGAATACAATATCTCCAATGCAGGCTGTGCCACATCCGGGGAGGCCGGACAGTACAGCGCGGGAATATGGCCATGGAGATGTGAGGATGCCCTGTTCCAGTATAACGAGGTGTACAATTCAAAACCCAATGGAGATGGACAGGCTTGGGATTTGGATTGGGCCAACCGTACGCTGTATCAGTATAATTATTCTCACGGCAATACCGGAGGAGCATTGCTGATCTGCAAGGAAGAATCCAATTATGGTATGTTCAGATACAATATCAGCCAGAATGATACATATTTCTTTGACCATACATATACAGGCGGCAGTACGGCGGTAATACATAACAATACCTTCTATGCAGGACCGGATACGCAGGGGGTAGACCGCTACAGCAGTACGAACACAGAACCGAAGATCCTGCTGGCCAACAATATTTTCTATAACGGTGAGAGTACGAACAGGAAGCCGGTATGGCAGGATGGTTCTCTGAATTATTACAATAATCTATACTATGGATATGATGCCATACCAAACGATAACAGGGCAGTGAGCGGAGATCCGCTTCTGCGTGCGCCCGGCACGGGAAATGCAGTTGGCGCAGTACAGGATAACGCTGATCACACAGCAATGACACAGGGATATGAACTGCAAAAGGGTTCGCCTGCTATAAACTCCGGTGTCTTTGTGGAGTATGCTATAGATCAGATGTTTGGAGAGGATAAATTCCACGCAGCCGCCGCAGAAGCAGATTATTTCGGCAATGCGCTGTATAACGGGGAACCTGATATAGGTGCCCATGAATTCAGCCTGATCGATTACGGTAAGACAGAACCACATATGCCGTATAAAAACGGCGGAGGGTCCGGGGGACCGGGGATACAGGCTCCGGTGATCGCCAACGCGGACTATGAAGATACCAAACAGCATGCAAGCGGTCAGCCCTGGAATCAGGGGTGGAGCGATACTCCGGTAAAGTCGGCTGTTCTGCAGCTTCCGGAGGATACACATAACTGGGTGGGGGCAATGCCGGCAGGTTCCAAAGGAGCCATAAACCAGACGATCGCGGTGACACCCAATGCAGATTATATCTTGAAGGTATGGGCGAAAATTGATGCGTCGGATGAAGAGATGAAGACGATCACAAATCCGCCGCTGATCAACTGTGAATTTTTGGGCGGGGGAAGTAAAACGGCGCCCATCACAACAAACACCTGGCAGGAATATACATTGAAGTTAAGCGCAGGTTCCGCAACTCAATTGCGCCTGGGTCTGCAGAACTACGGTAAAGAAAATAGGTTTGCCTGCTATGCAGATGACTGGGAGATCACAGCAGAACAGAAAGATCCGGAAGGTACATATCCGGAACAGAGCGGAACGAATAAATCTGTTCTTGCCACACTTATCGCTGATGTCCGCTACGATCTGGCCAATGGTACATATGATGATAAGACACCAGAATTCCGGCAGAGGCTGACAGAGGCTGTGGATCGTGCGCAGACAGAAGTGATGGATGATCCGGATGCTGGGCAGGAAGAGGTTGACAAGGCAGTCACCCAGATCAGGGATATCCTGAACGAAGAGGCACCTCCTGAAAAAGAACCCACTGCTTATTACGTGGATTCAGAGTCCGGAGATGACAGCAATACCGGAACCTCCCAGGATGCGCCATGGAAATCTCTATCCAAGGTGAATGCACAGGTTTTCAATCCCGGAGATCAGATTTATCTCAAGAGAGGCTCTGTGTTCACGGAGGAGCAGTTGAAGCCCCTGGGAGAAGGCAGTAACGATCAGCCGATCATTCTGGATGCGTACGGTGAAGGAAATCTGCCGCTGATCCAGGGAAACGGTAAAGTGGATATCGCCGTTCATTTTGTGAATACACCATATTGGGAAGTGTCCAACATAGAGGTCACGAATCAGGGTGAGGAGAAAAAGGACGGCCGTACCGGTATCATGATAGAAAATAATCAATACGGTATTCTGCGGCATTTTTATCTGAAGGATGTGTATGTTCACGATGTCAACGGAAGTGACAACGGAAAAAATATGCAGAATGGCGGTATCTATGCGAGAGTATACGTAGACAAAAATGGAAAAAGCGACTATAAGGAATTCAATCCCACCAAGTTTGAGGATCTGGTCATTGACGGAGCCAGGGTGGAAAATGTAAACCGTGTGGGCATTTCCGTGGCATGCAACGATGTGGGATACCTTTATAATGAGTGCAGCGCACAGTATCCGGAGGATCTGATAGAAAACTTTTCCAGTACCGATGTGGTGGTGAGAAACTGTTATATAAAGAATGCAGGCGGAGATTCCATTATAGCCTACCATCTGAAGGGCGGGCTGTTTGAATATAATGTATCTAATACTGCAAGCCAGACTTCGGGAGCTGCAGGACAGTACAGTGCGGCCATGTGGCCCTGGAGATGTGTCGACACGGTCTACCAGTATAATGAGGCTTTTGATACTCTGTACAATGGAGACGCACAGGCGTGGGACTGCGACAGTTCCACCAACACATTATTCCAGTATAATTATTCACATGGAAACATGGGCGGCTGTGTGATGTTCTGCAGAAGTGAGGCGATAAACAGTGTTTTCCGCTATAATATCAGCCAGAACGATTATTATTTTATAGATGATAATGCAGGATCCCCGACGGCCATGATATACAATAACACGTTCTACGGAGGGGATAATACACTGGATGTTATGAAGTGGAACAATGCCGATTCAAAGCTTCTGCTGCAAAATAATATCTTCTATAATGGAAGCAGCGATACAAAGAGCAGGACGCCGCGATGGAATTCTGTGGGAGCGGTCTATTACAACAACCTTTACTATGGATATGACACTAAGGCAAATGATCCACGGGCAATTGTAGAGGATCCTCTGCTGAAAGCTCCGGGAACGGCTGAAAACGGCCGGGATACTGCCGGAGGTTACCAATTGACTAAGGGTTCCCCCGCCATTAACGCAGGTGTATTTGTGGATTCAGCGCCGATGTTCGGAGACAGGCAGTTTGCAGCGGGAGGAGACACGGATTACTTTGGAAATGAACTCTACAATGGAGACCCGGATATAGGTGCCCATGAATTTGCAGAGATAGAGTATCCGGAGATCACACCCCACGCTCCCTGGGGAATAACAGAGGGAACGGGATATCAGCCGGAAGCCGGCGCGGAAGTTTCTCAGCCGGATAATCCGGGGTATGAAGAAGGTACAACTGGCTGGAAGGCAGTGGTTTACGATAAGGACAGTAAGGACGATCAGGATCCGGCCTCATATGATGCGTTTACAGCAGAGGGAAAGGGAAGAGACGGAGGTGCTGCGGCCTGCATTCCTGCCAAGTACAGGGGCGGCATTGAGCAGAAGATCACCGGTCTGGAGCCAAACACAAGCTACAAAGTAACTGTTTGGGGAAGGATTGATTCGGATGACATTCCTTATAACACATTGACCATGCTTGAAGTAAAGAATTTTATAAAGCCGGGAACCGGACAGGAAGCCGGGGAAAGGACCGGTTATGCTGCCAGAGCGAACATTAACAGCAATGAGTATCAGAAGGTTTCTGTAATGTTTACAACGGATGCGGAGTCGGATTCCGCGGTACTTAGGTTTAAAAAGGACTGGGATCAGTGGACAGCCCCGGTGGATTACGATGTATATGTGGATGACTGGAGCATTGAGCTTGTAAGTACAGACTCTCTCGATTTTGGGGAAGTGGACCAGGCAGATCCGGCAGCCTTGTATACGCTGATCACGGATGTGAGGGCGGAAGGATACCAGGAAAAAGATTATACATCCGAAAGCTGGAATGCGTTTGCAAAAGCATTGAAGGAGGCAGAAGATCTGTATGGTTCTTCCATGGAGAATGTGACACAGCAGCAGGTAGATCAGGCGGTGGCAGCTCTGAAAGCCGCGGCAGAAGGGCTTGAGAAAGGGACTCCGGGTGAGCCGGAGCCAGAACCGGAACCGGAACCGGAGCCAGAACCAGACCCAGGACCGGAACCGGGACCAACCCCACCGGAGAACCCGGAAGTAAATATCACCCTGGAGATCAGCAGCGAAGACGGCCTGCCTCAGATGAGCATTGACGAGGATATAGACCTGCAGGAAATCTTCCTGACAAAAGAGGAACGGCTGGAGGCAGCAAAAGGCACTCCGGTCAAGATTCAGATCCTGGTTCAGAAAGCGGATCCCAGTGATGCGGAAAAGGCACTTCTGAAAAATCTGCCGGACGGATGGAAATCAGGAGACCTCTTGAAGATCCGGGTTTTGAAACAGATCGGAGACGCTCAGCCCGTGGAAATGAGCCGGTTAAACAAAGCAATGGCATTTACCTTGGCGGTACCTGACAGTCTCAAGGCTCCCGCAGGCGTGAATCGAACCTTTGGACTGTATCATCTGACAGACAGCGGTGCAAAAGTGCTCAAGGATCTGGATAAGGACGCGGATACTGTGAAGGTAAAGACAGACAGTATTTCTCTGTTTGCAGTAGTCTATAAAGATGCAGCAAAAAGTGGAGACAAAGACGGCAGCAAAGATGGCAGTACATCGGGAAAACGGCCGTCAAGCGGCAGCTCCTCGGGCAGCCAGAAGACAAAAACGGTTGCTACCGGAGATGATACAGCGGTATTTGCTGTGGTGTTCCAGCTTGTGCTCGCACTCGGAACAGGGGCAGCAGTCTTAAAATGGAGAAAAAAATCAGGCACAGCGAAGCATTGACCATATTTTAGCGGGTCAGGCTTTGGATAGACATCTGGTATGTTCGTCATAAGAAAAGAGGACTTTCGTCTCAGCGATATTGAGGCGGAAGTCCTCTTTGTATTTTATCAGTTTTTCAAAGCCCTAAAACACAAAATAACACGGATCACTGTCCGCACATAAATCTTTTACATCAGTCCATTCATGTGTCTGGGCCGATTTTAAAATGGCATCAGAGATCAATTCAACAGCATACCCGTCACGGAAATTGGGAACGGGTTCTGTATCCTCCTGTAAAGAGCGGAAGAAATCATAACATTCAATGATCTTTGTTTCAGTGTACCCGATGCCCAGGGCGGGGATGGGCCACAATCCGCTTCCATAAGGATGGTTTGGACCTGTGTATACCGTGCGGAATCCCCGTCTGTCTGCAGCATCGCCGGCAAAGCAGACCTGAAGCTCATCACGGCGTTCGTAGTTAAAGAAAATGGACCCCTCTGTCCCGTGGATCTCAAAAGTGATATAGTTATTTCTTCCCCAGGCGTTTCTGGTAGCTTCGATGCTTCCAAAAGCGCCGTTTGTGCATTCCACCATAAATATGCACTGATCATCCACGTCCACCGCTTTTTTAGGAGTATTCTGTTCCACACGCGCGTTGCCCAGGCTGTCAGACATACCGGTCTGCAGCGGTCTTTCTTTGATGTAAGTTGCTGTCCGGGCGTTGACCCTTTTAAAATCTCCTACAAGAAAGCGGAGCATGTCTACCACGTGGGTTCCGATATCGCCCAGGGCGCCGCTTCCGCATATATCTTTTTGAAAGCGCCAGGACAGAGGAGAATCGGGATCGGCAGACCAGTCGTGAAGATAGGTACCGCGAAAGTCAAGGATTTCGCCGATGGCACCTTCGTCAATATATTTTTTGGCAAGCTGTACCGCGGGTGTTTTCCGGTAGTTAAATGCCACCATGGTTTTTACATGGTTCTTTTTTGCGGTCAGATACATTTCTTTTGCCTCATCGGAGGTCAATGCAAGAGGCTTTTCACAGATAATGTGTTTTCCTGCTTTTGCTGCGGCAATCGCAATTTCAGCGTGTACATTATTAGGTGTGCAGATATCTACAACAGAAATTTCCGGATCATTTATGATATCATGCCAATCTGTGGAATAAGCCTCGAAAGCCAATTTTTCTTTGGCATCTCTGGCAACGGACTCATTCATATCTACGATCATTTTTTTTACGGGGATTGCGGGAGCCGGCCAAAAAAACATGGGCATACCGGCGTATGCGATAGAGTGTGCCTTGGCCATAAAACCGGCTCCGATAAGTCCTATATTTATTTTCTCTGGTTTCATAGATATACTTTCTCCTTTCAAATAACAAATTGTCTCATATAGCGGTTGGAAAGCCGGAGAGCATTCAGTATCTGTTCGGAAGAGCTCTCAAAGGCTTTATCTTCTATTTCAATACAGCTATAACCGTTGTAGCCGATATCGGTCAATGCGGATACATATTTTCCCCAGTTTACGTCCCCGAGTCCCGGGAGTTTTGGTGACATATAGTCTAAGGGGTAAGCCATAGTTCCCACATCCTCCAGTTTATCCCGGTAAACCTTTATGTCTTTATAGTGTACATGGAAGATTTTTTCTTTGAACTCGTATAAGGGCTTGATGTAATCCATCTGCTGCCAGACAAAGTGGGAGGGGTCATAGTTTAAACCGAAATGATCACTTGGGATCAGATCAAAGGCCTTACGCCAGATCGCAGGGGTGGTCATAAGGTTCTGTCCGCCTGGCCACTGCTCGGGGCCGAAAAGCATGGGGCAGTTCTCGATAGCTATTTTTACGTTATACTGTTCTGCAAGTCTGATAATAGGTGTCCACACCTCTTTAAAGATGGTCAGATTCTCCTCTATGGTCAGATTCTGGACACGGCCGATAAAGGTAGTGATGGTACTGACATTTAATTTTGGAGCAGCGATGATCATAGCCTTTAAATGCTCCACTGCCTTTTGGCGCTGGGTAAGATCATCGGAAATGGTGTTGGGATAATAGGCCAGTGCGGATATGGCAACATTTTTTAAAAGGCAGTATTGTTTAATAGAAGCAATCCTGCTTTCGGTAAGTGCTTCAATATCAATATGTGTGATTCCCGCATAACGTCTGGCTGCTTTTTCTTTTGGCCAACAGGCTGCTTCAACACACTCATAACCAAGTTCTGAGGCGGTGTCAATGACCTCTTCAAAGGAAGAGGATTCAAGTATTGAACTGATAAATCCAAGTTTCATAAATAGATTCCTTTCTGCAAGAATGACACAGCGCTTGTGCGCTGCAAGAAGTATGTAACAATAGCAAAAATGATTTGCGCAAATTTTTATATAACCTATTATGAGGGGGAGGAGAGAAAAAGTCAATGTGTGAAAAGTGACAATAAGAAGTGTACATGATTGTGGAAATATGCCAAAATATAGAAGGATTTAAAAAAGATATTGACGAATAAAACCAAACGAGGTATGATTGCTGCATCAAGAAAATTTGCGCAAATTTAATAAAAAGCACAAAAATGGAGGTATAGTACATGAGAGTTGGTTATATGACAAATGGTTTCGGTCCCCTTGTAGGGGATGGCGCCGGTGTGACAAGTGTTAAAGATATCCGGTATCTGACTATGGGTAATGATGAGGAGATTCTGAAAAGCATAACAGAGGTAGGCTTCAGAAGCATTGAAGTCCTGGAAGGCAACCTTACAAAATATTGTGATGACCTTTCGGTGCTGAAAGACATGCTGCAAAGGTATTCGGCAGAAATGATGAGCGTCTGTGTGGGAGCAAACTTTATATATCAGGATGCTTTGGAAGATGAAATGTACCATATGGAAACGGTTGCCAAGGCGGCAAAGGAAGTAGGCGTTACATATATAGGAATCTGCGGAGGAGCGATCAGAGGAAAAGGGATTCGGGAGGAAGATTACACACTGCTGGGAAAAGGGCTGGATATGGCTGCTCAGGTGTTTGGGGAATACGGACTGAAAGCGAGCTATCATCCCCATCTCGGCTCCATGGCAGAGGCGCCGGAACAGATTGATAAATTGTTTGCCAGAACATCTATTGATATCTGTCCTGATTTAGCGCACCTTGCAGCGGGCGGAGGAGATCCCCTGGAAATCGTAAAGAAATATTATGACAGGATCTCCTTTGTACATTTAAAAGATCTGGATAAAAATGGGTTTGCTCCTCTTGGTACCGGAAGTATTGATATTGACGGGGTTCTTGATTTCCTGAAACAGAAAAATTACAGCGGGGATTATCTTGTGGAAGTAGATGGATATGCCGGTGATCCGGTTTCCGCGTGCAGGACTTCTTATGAGTATCTTAAAGGTAAACTTGTTTAAAAAAAGAAAGGGCAGGTAGAGTATGAAAAGAAAATTGGTAAGTGTGGTATTGGCTATAGGAATGATCGGGACAATGATGGCAGGCTGCGGAAATTCCGGAAATTCTGCAGATAGTTCAGATACGGCAGCAAAGACCCAGAACGGTACAACAGCGGATGCAGATATAGAAAAAGAGACAGATGCCGGGGATAAGGCTGTTCAGGCCGGAGACGGTAGTAAAATCTTGTCAACAGGTCCGAACGGAGAAGCGGCTGCGCCGGCATCTGATATTACGTTGACAGAGGAAGAGAAGCAGCAGATCCGCGATGGCGGATACAAAGCGGCGATCTCACTTCATTATGGGGGAAATGACTGGGCAACCTCCCAGTTGGAAGGTTTAAAGGCTACATTTAAAGATCTGGGGATAGAAATTGTTGCCACCACGGACGCAAATTTTTCGGCAGAGCAGCAGGTATCAGACATAGAAACTATCATGGCAAAAGATCCGGATGTCATCATCAGTATTCCGACAGACGCCACAGCTACTGCCGACGCGTTCAAGAAAGCGGCAGATGAAGGGATCAAGCTGGTATTTATGGACAACGTTCCGTCAGAGATGACAGCGGGAAAAGATTATGTGAGCTGTGTATCTGCAGATAACTATGGAAACGGCTGCGTTGCCGCTGAATTAATGGGCGAAGCTCTTGGCGGAAAAGGACAGATCGGAATGGTCTATTATGATGCAGACTTTTTTGTGACAAATCAGAGAGACCAGGGTTTTAAAGAGACAATGGCAGCAAAATATCCGGATATTGAGATCGTGACAGAACAGGGATTTACAGATGAAAATGGATGTTCCGAGCAGGGAGATGCCATTTTAACACAGTACCCTATGATCAATGGTATCTATGCGAGCTGGGATGTTCCCATGGAGGGGGTACTCTCCTCTGTAAAGGCAGCGGGATTGACCGGAGATGATGTGAAGCTTACGACCATTGACTTGGGGAATAATATCGCCAAAGAAATTGCAGAAGGCAATGTTGTGGGACTGGGTGCACAGCTTCCGTATGACCAGGGTGTTGCGGAGGCGACACTGGCGGCATATTCTCTGCTGGGAAAAGAGGCGCCGGCATATGTTGCGGTTGCGGCAAAAAAAGTAGACGGATCCAATATCCTGGAAGCGTATAAAGATGTCTACCATGTTGAGGCGCCGGACTGGCTGCAGGAAGCAGCAGGCAGATAAGGAGGGAGAAAATGAACCCATATGTGCTGCAAATGCAGGGGATTGAAAAATCTTTTGGAGTACCGGTGCTCAAAGGCGTTGATTTTTCCTTGAAGAAGGGGGAAGTTCATGCTCTGGTTGGCGGGAATGGAGCCGGAAAATCTACACTGATGAAAATTATGACAGGTGTTTACACCAAGGATGCCGGGAAGATTTTGGTCAATGGACAGGAAGTATCCATACAGGACACCCACGATGCGAAAAAGAACGGAATCGGAATGATATTTCAGGAATTGTCTCTCATTCAGAGTATGACAGTGGAGGAGAACATCTTTCTGGGTGCGGAGATCGTTGAAAAGGGAATCCGTAAAACTTCAGATATGACAAGACGCTCCTGTGAGGTTCTGGAAGAATTGGGGATCGAAGTGAACCCAAAGGAGATGGTTGGTAATCTGAGCGTGGGTTTAAGCCAGATGGTCGAGATTGCAAAGGCTATGGAAAAAGAGGCCAAGATCCTGGTGCTGGATGAGCCTACAGCGTCCTTATCAGATGCAGAGACCACACAGCTTTTTAAGATGATGAAGGACCTGCAAAATAAAGGGGTTTCCATGATCTACATTTCCCATCGTATGAGTGAGATCATGGAGATCGCGGACAGTATATCAATATTGCGGGACGGTAAAATTGTACATACCAGCCGGATCTCAGACATCACTATGGATGAGATCATTGCTCATATGATGGGGGAGAATACAGGGAAAAAATTTGACTGGATTCCCAGAACATATGACAAGGACGGCCCTGATCTGCTGAGCGTAGAGCATCTCAAAATAAACGACAGGATATCAGACATTTCTTTCAGTTTGAAAAAAGGAGAGATTCTGGGATTTGCCGGTTTGATGGGAAGCGGAAGGACAGAGATTTTGGAGACTTTGTTTGGGATCAGGAAACAGGAAGGGGGAGTCGTAAAGCTGAACGGCAAAACGATGAAGATAGGAAACCCCACAGAGGCTGTTAAGAACGGTTTTGCACTGATTCCAGAGGACAGAAGGAAAAAGGGGCTTGTTCTGATCCACTCTGTAAAAGAAAACGCCATTTTGCCGAAGGTGGCAAGGCTGAGAAAACACGGAGTATTTGTTGATGAAAAAATGGCTGATGAGATGGTGGAAGATAATGTCCGGAAGCTCAATATAGTGACAGATGATATTCATAAGAGGATCAATCTGCTGTCCGGAGGCAACCAGCAAAAGGTAGTCCTTGCCAAGTGGATGAATATGCGGCCGGAAGTCATGATGCTGGATGAACCCACTGCGGGCGTTGATGTAGGTGCGAAAGCAGAGATCATCGCGCTGATGAGGGATTATGCGGAGGAAGGAAAGGGTGTTTTGTTTGTCTCATCGGAACTGGCGGAGCTTATGGCAGTATGTGACAGGATCATCACCATATATGATGGAAGGATCACTGGAGAGATGGATAGGAGCAAAATAGATTCAGAGGAGGAATTACAATATGCAATCCAGCAAAAATAAAAAGAATATACAGTGGGATAAGTATATGGTTTATATTATTTTCACCGCTGTGTTCATACTGTTTGCATTGATCCTGGGGAATAAAGGCTTTTTGCAGCCCAGGAACCTGATCAATATTCTGAGGCAGACAGCAATGATATCCGTTATGGCGGTTGCCGGCGTTTTTGTCATGGCAGCGGGGCAGATCGACCTGACGGTGGGCGCAGTAACCGCCATGACGGCAATGCTGGTTTCTCTTGTCCTGCAGGCTACAAACAGTATTCTGCTGGCACTGGTGACTGGCTTGGGATTTGGCGTGGTCATTGGCTGTATAAATGGGCTGCTGGTTACAAAGCTGAAGCTTCCGGCTTTTCTGGCCACCCTTGGTATCATGGAGATCGTAAGAGGTGCTGCCATGTGGATCACCAATACCGCCGCGGTTCCCATTGGAAATAAAACTTTTTGCAATATTTTCGGGATCGGGAGCGTTGCGGGGATTCCGGTGCTGGTTTTGTGGACTATCCTGTTTTATATTATCGGAATTCTGATCTTTAACAAAAGCGCATTTGGCAGACATGTTCTCGCCACAGGCGGAAATGAGAATTCTGCGGTCTACAGTGGTATTAAAACAGACAGAGTGAAGATCATTGCTTTTACCATGTCAGGCGCATTTGCGGCGTTTGCGGGGATCATGTATGCGGCACGTATGCAGGCGGGAAGATATTCCTACGGCGACGGCGATGAAATGTCTGTTATCGCTGCGGTCGTATTGGGAGGAACTGCAATGTCGGGCGGCACCGGTTCCGTGATCGGAGCGCTGTTTGGCTCCGTGCTTATGGGGATGATGAATAACGCGGTCATCCTTGCAAATCTTAGTTCTGCGCAGCAGACAATGATCAAAGGCGGAATTATAATCCTGGCGGTTGCCATCAGCAATCTCAGCCGAAGAAAAAAGAACAATTAAAAAATATTTTAAGGAGGATTCGATCATGAAAAAATTAAATGTAGGATTAGTAGGAGCAGGTTTTATGGGAAAGGCACATGTGGTGGCGTATTCTAATATGCCGAAATTTTTCTGGCCCGCCCCGGCAGTACCTGTATTAAAAACAGTCTGTGATATTGAGCCGTCTATCGCGGAAGAAGCAAAGGACAGGTTTGGATTCCAGGCGAGCTGCACAGATTGGCATGATATTATCAATGATCCTGAAATTGATGTTGTAAGCATTTGTACACCAAACAACGTCCATGCACCCATCGCTATCGCTGCGCTGCAGGCAGGCAAACACGTTATTTGTGAAAAACCCATCGCATCTAACCTGGATGATGCAAAGGCAATGGCGGGTGCCGCCAAAGAAGCAGCGAAGAACGGCATTGTAAGTATGAATGCGTATCAGTATCGCAGAGTTCCTGCGATCGATCTCGCTAAAAAATTTATTGACGAAGGAGCAGTTGGGGAAATTCTGAATATTCGTTGTACATATCTGCAGAGCTGGTCCGCAGACCCGGATTCCCCCTTGTCATGGAGATTCCAGAAGGATATTGCAGGGGCAGGAACTCTGGGAGATATTGCATCACATGTTATTGACATTGCCCAGTATCTGGCCGGTGACATTGAGGAAGTAGTCTCTATGGTAAAAACATATATCAAAGAAAGGCCTGTACAGGAAGGCGGAGTGGACCTGCTTGGCACTGTAAAGCTGGGCGCAGATGCCCCCAGAAAAGAAGTGGACGTGGATGATGAAGATTCCTTCCTGGTAAAGTTTAAAAACGGAGCTGTCGGCAGCATTGAAGCAACCCGTAATGCGTGGGGCAGAAATAACTTTATCACCATGGAGCTGCACGGAACAAAGGGCAGCATTGCATTCAATTATGAAAGACTGAACGAATTGCAGGTATGCTTTGCGGATGATCCGGATGACAGAAGAGGATTCAAGACAATTTATACGGGACCGGCGCATTTCCACGGAGAAGTAACCTGGAATATCCCCGGTATGAATATCGGTTACGGCGAACTGAAAACCATAGAGATGTATGAGTTTATAAAGGCGGTCACAGAGGGGTATCAGCCCAGTACCAATTTTGAGGTGGGATACCGCGTGGAGAGAGTCTGCGATGCGGTTATGAGATCAGCGCAGAATAAAGCATGGATGAAAGTTGAAGATTAAAAAGACAGAGCAGGAACCGTTTGCGGTTCCTGTTTCTTTTGTTACGAAAATATTCCCGAATTTGCGCAACAAATTGACTTTTCTTTTGGGTAATTGTATAGTAGTAATATACTGTAACTACACACGGCTGCTGTCCCGTGAGGTGTTTTTTCGGATAGCAGCCGTATACTATAAACAGGTGGGAGAATGATAATATGGCCACAATTAATGACATTGCAAAAATGGCAGGTGTTTCAACATCTACGGTTTCCCATGTAGTCAACAAAACACGTTATGTCAGTCCTGAGAAAGTTGAAAAGGTGGAGAAAGCAATACGGGAACTGGATACTCCGCCTAATTTTGTTCTAAAGAAAACGTTGCCGCACATGCCGGAAATAAAAGAGAAATATATCCTTATGCTGATCGCTGATAAGAAAAGCAGCTTTCAGCGCAGAGTAGAGCAGCAGATTGATGAAGGGTTAAGAGATACGGGGTATTCTTTGATCACCATAGAATGTAATTCGGATATTTCCGGCATGAAAAGCTTTTTTGATGTTTTGCTGGCTGGGAATATGGTAACCGGGATTATTGTCTTTCCGGATGAAAAGGATATTCTTATACAGCGTGTCCTTTTGGATGTCAAGGTCCCTGTTATAGTTCTGGGCAGAGAAGTCAGGAATTTTATGGCAGACACAATTTGTACAGACACCTTGGATGGGGCCTATAAAGCCACAAAGCATTTGATCAACAAGGGCCATGAACGGATCGGATTTCTGGGGAGAAGCAGGGAGCGTTCGCCGAAACGGCTGGAAGGCTTCAAAAAAGCGCTGCGGGAGTATCATATACCGGAACTGTCCGAATATATCTATCCCCATTTACAAAAGGAGCAGGATATTTTCGAGGCTTTGGATGAGCTTTTGAGCGGTGAACAAATGCCCACAGCCCTGATCGTTGCCAATTACGCGGTGGTAATACCTTTTCTGAAATATATAGATGCACACAATATCACCTGTCCCACAGACATATCCGTGGTATGCTTCGGTTCCTTTGACTGGGCGCCCCTGCATACACCGGCCCTTACAACAGTGGAACAGGATACGGAACAGTATGTAAAACTGACAGTTGAGACCTTGCTGCAAAGGATTGCAAACAAAGAGTATGCCAATGTGCCCGCCTACAAAAATGTCTATCGGACCGTTATGCTGCAGACAAAGCTGGTGGTGCGCTCCTCAACCTGCGGTATTGGCAGAGGCCCGTTCGGAGAAAAGGCGTCTTCTATGAGTGAACTTGTACTCTCGGAAGCTGAAATACAGAATATCAGGTATAAAAAGCTGACGGCAGCTATCTCCTTCCATTATGCGGGAAAGGCATGGATGGAGCTGCATCAAAAGGGAATACGAGATATTTTTGACAATCTGGGTATCTCTATCATTGCGATCACAGACGCCCACTTTGATCCTCAGCTGCAGTGCAGACAACTGGACAGTTTGAGGATGCTGGAACCGGATATTCTGATCGCTATTCCCACCGATAATAAACTGACCGCAGATGCCTTTAGGAAAATTGCGGACAGCGGGATAAAATTGATCTTAATAACTAATGTACCGGATGGACTGCGGCCGGAGGATTATGTTACCTGCGTTTCTATTAATGAACATTCTCATGGACAGAATATGGGACATGGCCTTGGGGAATATATGTATCAGCATAATATGAAAAACTATGGGTTGATCGTCCATGGAGCTGACTTCTACGCGACCATACAAAGGGATAATGCGGCAAAACAGGTCATAAGCGAGGAATATCCGGTGCTGCATTTATGTGAAGAGATCAGGTTTGAAAAAGAGGATGAGGTTTATAAAAAGACAAAGGATTTGATCAAACGCTATCCGGAAATAGAAGCTCTGTATATTTCCTGGGACGGCCCTGCGATGGAGGCCATTGCAGCGCTGACAGAAATGGGGCGGACTGATGTCGCCATCGTCACCAGCGACCTGGATTATGCGGATGCTATGAATATGGCAAAGGGCGGTATGATCAAGGTGCTTAGCGCACAGTGCCCGTATGAGCAGGGACAGGCAATTGCTTTGGCGGCTGCAAAATCTGTGTTAAATGAAAAAGTTCCGTCATTTATCGGAATTGAGCCGATCAGCGTTACACCTGATAATCTGTTGAAATCATGGAAAAAAGTGTTTAAAGAGGAACCAGGGCAGGAACTGGTGCAGGCATTTAAAGAGAATCCCAACTATGTTTCTGCAAAAGAGTGAGTGAAGTTATGTGGAGGATGCAGGGAAAAGGCAGTGTATCCTCCTCTGTTTTTAACATGCCGGAGAGAAACACGTACAGATGTGTGTATAGTACAATGAATGTGAACAGAAACCATAGGGGGATATGATGGGAAAGATAAAAGCAATAAGTTTCTTATGTATAAGTGTATTTTGTGTATCTTTATTTACTGCCTGTAACAGCGGGAAAAATACTCTGGATGTTACGGATAAGGAAGAAGAGAAAAAAGTATATGACACTATTGCGGCTGAAGACATCAGCCATGTTAATCTCAAGGGGAATGCCAGATCCATTGTCGTAAAGCAAGGGGGAAATAAATATTTTGAATTTGATAATGCAGATTTAAATAAAGATCATAAGTATGAAGTCCGTTATGAGAAGAAGGACCATACACTTGATATTAATATTTTAATGGAGAGTTCGGAGGACGACGATAATGTTCTCGGCTCTTTCGTCATTTACATACCTCAGAAAGAATTTGAAAAAGTTGAAACAACAGGGGGATTTGGTCATATTTATTTTGAAACAATCAGTTCAGATGTGTTAGTACACGCAGAAAAATCAGTTGTGGTCCTTGACTTAGAGGCTGATCGATTGGACCACAATATCACACTGGAGGGTTCCGAGGCAAATGCGTTTCGAGGGGTCTCTGTCTATTTAGATAAATTGCCGGATAATGTAAGAATGGATTTAAACATGATCCAAGGCGGTACAATAAATGATCAGCAGAACATACTTAAACAGAACAGGTTTGAATCTGGTACGGGATTTCCTGTTGTAAGTGTGAATGATACAAAAGACATAAGTATTTATGTAAGTGAATGAGATGGGATGCTGAGTTGAAAAAATGATTTTGCGGAGGCTGTGGAATGTATGGGGGTATCTTAATATGGCCTGTAAAATAAGTCCTTAATGAAAAATCGCCAATTCCGGCAAATGCCGGGTTCTGGCGATTTTTCTTTTAGGGAAGTTTTTTACAACCCCTTTTTATGTGGCAGGAAAAGAAGATGGAGAAATGAAAAAATGTGGTCTCGTGTTTTCTGGATTCGTGTCCACGTTTTGTGCATGTTGCTCAAAGAATGTCGAAAATCGTACAAAAGATTGGGGATGTTCTATCGCTTTTTACAAAAAATGGGCATTATTTTATATGGTTCCGTGACCATGTTTTGAAGTATTGATACATAAGATGTAATAATTTAGTATTAGTGCATGACAGTTAGAAGTAATATATAAAAATCAAACAGAAATACAGAGCAGCAGAGTGATATTGACGGAAAGAGATGGAAAAATGTCTGAAGGAAGAAGTATTACAAGAAAAGATATTGCCAGAGAGGCCGGGGTGTCGATTTCTGTGGTCTCCCGTGCACTTAACAACAGCGGTTATGTGGAGAAAGAGAAGAGAAAGAGAATTATTGACATTGCCAACCAGTATGGATATATTCCCAATCCGATTGCCATGGCACTGCAGCAGAAAAAAACTCACCAACTGCTCTTTTTCTGCGGAGATTTGACTGGAACCTATTATAACCAGATGTATCACGGCATGGCCAGAGCAGCGGAAAAAATTTACTATACAAAGCTCCCAAAATCCGAGACATCTATCCGCGTAGTTCCAATGGCTGAACATACCGAGGAATGCCTTCTTGAATTGAAGAAACGGTATATACAGGCGAATCGTATGTGTGAGCAGGTCTTGTGCAATAAAATGCAGAAAGTGCCTACAAAATCCAATATCTATGATGTCTGGGAAAAACTATTGAACTTTTCAGGAATTGAATATGCAAAGGTACACAAACTGCGTAAAACGTTTGCGACAATCACCATATCAGAGGGAGTTGCGATCAGTGATGTCTCCCAGGTTCTGGGTCACAGAGATACAGGGATCACCCTTTCAGCGTACTATAAAGCAACGGGCTCCGGCAGCGACGCTGTCCGGAGAACACTGAATACGGTATATGGTTCAAAAATCTCCTGACTTTCCAGATAAGGCAGGAAACACAAGGGATTGAGGAATTCTGACAACACTTTGACAACAGTTTGACAACAGTTTTTAGGCCCACTTCAGCACTTCACATTATGTAAAACCCCTGTAACCGGTGGGCTTCTTCCGGTTACAGAGGCTTCAAAGGGGAGGATAAGTATTTCTACTTTTTCTTTTGTGATCCTCGAAGAGCGTCACATCTTTGTGCCTTCCCTCCGTGGACTACTTATAGTATGACCGGAAACAAACATCCTATACAAAAGAAATAAAAAAAGTTAAAATAAATTTATGATCTGAATTTTAACCTTATCTTATCAGCTATTTAAGGAGAAAAAACATGAGAAGATACTTTCAGGGATGTGCGGTCAGTAAATATATCAGTATCACGTCTCTCTTTACTATTTTTGAGGAAATCTTCGACAGGAATTATTATTTTGAGGGAGAGTCCCATGACTTCTGGGAATTTGTCTGTGTGCTGGACGGGACTCTGGGTGTGACGGCGGGGGAAGACATACTGATCCTTGAAAAAGGACAGTCCGTACTGCACCGGCCTATGGAATTCCACCGCCTGTGGTCCGAAGGAAGGACAGAACCCCATATTTTTGTGATCTCCTTTGCCGCGGATGCCATGCCTCAGGTAAAAGACAAGCAGTTTCAATTGACAGAGGAGAACCATAAAACCATTTCAATTTTGAGAGATACGGCAGCTATGGTTTTTGACAGGGAGGAAGATACCCTGGTAAAAAGTGTACGCACGGGCAGGGAGGCAGAGGCACAGATTTTTATCAATACAGCGGAAAATCTTCTTCTGTCTGTGCTGAACGGAAAAAAACAGAAAATGGATTACTATGAATCCATCAGTGCTGACAATTACAGACGTATTGTCCGTACATTGGAGGAACATATCCAGGAGAGACTGACCCAGGCAGACATAGCAGGATTATGCAGCATGAGTGAGGCTTCTCTGAAAAAAACGTTTTCAAAATATACAGGCATTGGAATCATGACCTATTTTACACAGATGAAGATCAGACATGCTATGGAAATGCTGGAAGACGGTATAGGGATCAATGAGACGTCAGAGCGCCTCGGATTCTGTGACAGGAATTATTTCAGCACTGTTTTCAAGCGGGTCACAGGCAGATCCCCCGCATCCTTTCTCCGGGAATCAGGGCAGTGATAAAAAGTTATCCATATTCAAATATTTTATCCCCAAAACCATATAGAAATCTGCATACGGGTATGTTACAACTATATAGAAAGAGCAAAGCAGAAAATATATAATATATTAGGAAAAGGAGCCGTTCAGATGGAAAAACTAAGAGTAGGGGTAATAGGACTTGGATGCAGAGGATACAGCCTTTTAAAAGACGTTATGCTGCATATGGCGGATGTGGAGATCACAGCCGTCTGCGACGAATATGAGGACAGGGCGCAGGCTGCGGCAGAGCTTACCAAAAATAAGACAGGAAAAACGCCGCTTACCACAGTGGATGTGCAGGAGGTACTGGACAGCAGCCAGGTGGATGCAGTTGTCATATCCTCCGCCTGGGAGAGTCATATTCCTCTTGCTGTAAAAGCTATGTACGCGGGCAAGGCGGTAGGCATGGAAGTGGGAGGCGCTTACAGTATCAAACAGTGCTGGGATTTGGTGGATGCCTGGGAAGCCACAAAGGTTCCGTTCATGCTTCTGGAAAACTGCTGTTACGGCAGAAGAGAAATGATGGTTATGAACATGGCAAAAAAAGGTGTATTGGGCAGAATCGTCCACTGCAAAGGCGGTTATCTCCATGACCTGCGTGAAGAGATTGCAGGGGGAGAAGAAAACCGCCATTACCGCCTGAGAAATTACATACACAGGAACGCAGAGAACTATCCGACCCACGAATTAGGCCCCATAGCCCAGATCCTTAATATCAACAGGGGCAACCGAATGCTGACTCTGAGTTCCATGGCATCAAAAGCAGAGGGACTTTTGGAGTATCTGACAGACCGCGGGCAGGAAATTCGGGGATTTTCCCAGGGGGATGTGGTGAATACCACCATAAAATGCGCCGGAGGTGAAACCATTCTTCTCACCCTCAACACCACACTGCCCAGATTCTACAGCCGGGATTTCACAGTATGCGGGACAAAGGGAATGTATGAAGAGGCCACCGATTCTATTTTCCTGGATAAAAAAGATGTGGAATATGATTTTAAATGGAAAGAGAAATGGGGAAATGCTGCGGATTATGAGAGCGAATATGAACATCCCACCTGGAAGAAGTTTCTTGCCGAAGGGATCCAGGGCGGTCATGACGGGATGGACTGGTTGGAATTTGAAGCGTTTTTTGACAGTGTGAGGAATCACAGGCCATGCCCCATTGATGTATACGATGCAGCCGCTTGGATGTGTATCAGTGTCCTCTCGGAAGAGTCCATTGCCCTTGGGGGTCAGCCGGTGGCAGTTCCGGATTTCACAAACGGAAAATGGATACTGCCAAATCAGGGAAAGTAAAAATGACTGAAAAAAGTAAGGATTGAAAAAATCTGTCATATCGTATATACTATATCTGTCAGGCGTTTCGGGACGCCTCAAAATACGATAATAAGTAAAAGGTGGTAAAGATACATGGCATTATTACAGGAATGGAGAGACGTTGCGTATTCTCAGGAAGCAGACAAAGCGCAGCTGCAGAAATTCTGGACCAACTATTTTCTGATTGAAAAAGGAATCTATGAAAAACTTCTGGCCAACCCGGACGAAGTGGTCCGCGGCACAGTGAAAGACCTGGCAGATAAATTTGAAGTAGAAGTTATGACCATGGTCGGATTCCTGGATGGTATTAATGACAGTCTGAAAGTTCAGAACCCTATTGAGGAGATGGACGAGAATACAGAAGTCAATCTGGGATTTGACAAAGAACTTCTCTATAAGAACATGGTGGACGCCAAAGCGGACTGGCTGTATGAACTTCCCCAGTGGGATGAGATTTTTACTGAGGAGAAGAAAAAAGAGCTGTACAAAGAGCAGAAGAAATCCGGCACCATTGTAAAAGGTGCTAAGATCGGACGTAATGATCCGTGTCCATGCGGAAGCGGTAAAAAATATAAACACTGCTGTGGCAGAAATAAATAATTTTTAGGAGGGGCGGTGAAAACCGCCCCTTTGTGATAGAAAGGATGTAACTGTTCAGTACCCTCGCAGTTACAGGCAAAAATCTATGCAGAATCGCCTTTGGCGATGGGATTTTTGCTTGGCCATGGTACACTTTCTTACGGTCAGCGCAGTGAATGCGCAGACCTACTGAATAGTTACGAAAGGATACGAATGAAGACTTTATGCATTATCCTGGGGAGCCTCTGCACTTTTTATTTTATAGGCATTGCCGTCTATGCGGGGCTGTCCTCCCTGTTTCCGTGTATATGGGCAGCGGGCGGTGTCTTCTTTTACGGGATCGCGGTATTTCTCCATTTAAACAGGAAACACGGAATGCTGTCCGGTTTCGCATTCCCTGCGGTCCTGAAACACGGTCTTTTGGTGCTGGCAGTGCTTTGTGTACTTGTTTTTGTGGCAGTGGAAGCCCTGATCTTTACAGGGATGTTCCACAAGCCGTCAAAGGATCTGGATTATATCATCGTACTGGGGGCGCAGGTGAACGGCACAAAACTGAGCAATTCCCTGAGACTCCGTGTGGAGCGTGCCGGAGAGTATCTGGAGGAAAATCCTGAGGCCTGCGCGGTTCTCTCAGGAGGAAAAGGAACAGGGGAGGATATCACAGAGGCGGAGGCAATGTACCGCTATCTTGTGAAAAAAGGAGTTTCTCCTGATCGGCTTCTGAAAGAGGAACACTCCACAAATACCAGTGAGAACCTGAAATTTTCTCTAAAGATCATCGACACAGAGGAAGATGGCAAAGGAAAAGAGGCATCCATCGGAGTAGTGACCAATAATTTTCATGTGTACCGGGGTGTGGCCCTGGGGAAAAAGCTGGGATGCTCTCATATAGAAGGAATCCCCTCCAAAAGCAATACATTCTTACAGGTGAATTACCTTGTGAGAGAATTCTTCGGAGTGGTGAAGGACAAAGCAGCAGGAAATATGTAACTGCAGAGACAGGATGGAAAATACAATTATTTTGTAAATCGGAGAGGGAAGAATGTTAAAGATCAGCACGGTCAAAGAAAACTGCTTTCCGGCAATGTATCAGCGGGGGAAGCGGATTGCCGAGGAAAAGGCCTACAAAAGTTTCCTGATCGAGGAAATTTCAGAGGATACAAAAGAAGTGAGTGCACAGGTAAAGGGCAGTGGCAGCAAATGGTATGATGTGACAGTAACCTTTGACGCCCATGATGATATTACGGACTATGTATGTGACTGTTCGGCATATGGCAATTACTTTGGCATGTGCAAGCACTGTGTAGCTCTGGCCCTCGCCTACCGGGACACCCAAAAGCCCCCGGAGCGTCAGGAAATCGTGGACTTTCCCGTGGGAGGCCCCAGAAAACGCGAAACATCAGATACGCTGAAAAATACCATAGCAAAGTATGCTGTGCGCAATAATGCCTATCTGTTGGGGGAATATTACGGTCAGATCCGTCTGGAACCGGTCATCACATCCTCATACAATTCCTACCATATAGAGTTTAAAATAGGTACATGCAAACTGTATGTCCTGAAAAACATATGTAAAATGCTGGACAGTGTGGAATACGGTAAATATGATTCGTACGGCAAAAATCTGGGGTTTATCCATGACCGCTCCGCATTTACCCCGGAAGCCCTCACCTGGATCGATCTTCTGTCTGATTATTTGAAAACACAGTATAATAATCTGGAATTCAGTTCCCAGGTGTACAGCTCCAGCTTCCGCAGCATTTCACTGAACAGCTACGGAATAGACAAAGTTCTGCAAAAATATATGGACCAGACCATTGAGATAGACGGAACCCCTTATCAGGTCAGACGCGGCAATCCGGAGATCAAGATGGAAATCGTTAAAACAGAGGAGCAGGGAGCCAGCATTTATCTGCATTCCCCTAAGTGGATAAAAGGAAATATTCACGATTATCTTCAGAAAGACGGTATTATTTACCAGTGCACACCTGACTTTTCAGCGGATATGATGCCCATTGTCAAAGCCCTGAACACGGATAATGTACAGCATTATGCATTTCAGTCCAGGGAGCGTTCCGTTTTTCTGAATCAGGAGGACTATACCGCGTTCTGCGGGACACTGCTGCCTGTTTTGGAACAGTATGCGGATATTCAGATGAACGATATTGATTTTGATGAGTATCAGCCCAAAGAGGCCGAGTGCAGTGTGTACTTAAGCATAGATGAAGAATACCGGGATGCCATTCGGATGCGGGCGGAGGCAGTCTATGGAAATACAGTCTATGATCTGTTCGCAGAGATAGAACCGGCCAGTCAGTACCGTGACGTGCAGAGGGAAGACGCTCTGAAAAAATGTCTGGAAGTATATTTTGACATGGAAGAGAAGAACGGGGAAATCTATGGGGTTTGTGTAAAAGAGGAAAAAATATATGATCTTCTGGAACAGGGATTTCCCAAGATCCGTGAACTGGCAGCCCTTTTTGTGGATGACAAGATAAAGAGAATGCGGATTCTCCCCGCCCCGAAAGTCAACATCGGCATAGGCATGTCCGGAGATCTGCTGGATCTGGATATCCGGGTGGAAGATATGGATCTGCGGGAGATGGAGCAGATCCTATCCGGATACCGCAGGCGGAGAAAGTATTACCGCCTGAAAAATGGGGATTTCATCAGTCTTGAGGACAATGGCCTTTCTCTCATATCTGAGCTGTCCCAGGGGCTTGGGTTTGACAAAAATGATTTCGCCAAAGGCAGCTTTACTGCTCCCAAGTACCGGGCTTCCTACATAGCGGAGACCCTGAAAGCACAGCCGGGCAAGGTGGATGCCAGAAGAAGTCCGGAATTCAAACGGCTCATCCGTGAGATGAACAGCTATCAGGACAATGATTTTGAGATTCCCGAGGAACTTAAGGCAGAACTCAGGGAATATCAGAAGAACGGCTTCCGCTGGCTGGCCATGCTGTCCCAGTGGGGATTCGGGGGAATCCTGGCGGATGATATGGGACTTGGAAAGACTCTTCAGGTTATCACACTGTTGGAAATGAAAAAAGAGGGCGCCCTCATCGTGTGCCCGGCATCTCTGGTCTATAACTGGGAGAGCGAGCTTGGCCGGTTCGCGCCGGACCTTTCTGTCGCAGTGGCTGTGGGCAGCAGTCAGCAGAGAGAGGAGATCATAAAAAGTGCATCTGGATCGGATATACTGGTGACTTCCTATGATCTGTTGAAGCGGGATGCGGAGCTGTATAAAGGGAGAACCTTTCCCTATATGGTCATAGATGAGGCTCAATATATTAAAAACGCAGGTACCCAGACGGCAAAAGCGGTGAAGCAAGTGCAGGCTGTCCACCGTCTTGCGCTGACGGGAACTCCTATAGAGAACCGCCTCAGTGACTTGTGGAGTATATTTGACTTTATCATGCCGGGATATCTCTATAGCTATAAAAAGTTCCGGGAAGAGCTGGAACAGCCCATTGTACAGAATGAGGACAAAAATGTCATGGAACGGCTGAAGCATATGGTGAATCCTTTTATCCTGCGCCGGAAGAAACAGGATGTGCTCAAAGACCTGCCAGACAAGCTGGAGAAGACCGTCTATGTGAAGATGGAGGAAGAACAGAAAAAGATCTACGACGCCAGAGTCGCCAGGCTGCAGATGGAATTAAGCAGCCAGAGCGAGGAGGATTACAAGAACCAGCGCATAAAGTATCTGGCGGAGCTGATGGGGCTGCGGCAGATCTGCTGTTCTCCTCAGCTTTGCTATGAAAATTACAGGGGAGGTTCCGCGAAACAGGAAAGCTGTGTGGAACTGGTCCGAGACTTGGTGCAGGCAGAACACAGGATACTGCTTTTTTCCCAGTTTACCACCATGCTGGAGCTTTTGGCCGGGGAGTTTGACAAGGCGGGGATTTCTTATCTCTATCTCTCCGGGAAGAATACCAAAGAGCAGAGACGGGAAATGGTGAAAAAGTTTCAGAACAAAGAGGCTCAGGTTTTCCTTATTTCCCTGAAAGCAGGAGGAACAGGGCTGAATCTGACGGAGGCGGATGTGGTCATACATTACGATCCCTGGTGGAACGTGGCAGCCCAGAACCAGGCCACAGACCGTACCCACCGCATCGGACAGGAGAATATCGTCACCGTCATAAAAATGGTGGTGAAGAATACCATAGAAGAGAGGATACTGGCCCTTCAGGAGAAGAAAGCCCGTCTTGCGGAAAATGTCATGGAAGGACAGGCAGTGGCTGACCACAGGATCAGCAGGGAGGAGCTTCTGGAACTGATAAAATAGCATGAAATATATGCTGCTGTCCATATCCGCTGGGTTTTCTGGGACAAAAGCGGTTGACAAAAATATTTCTGCGGCTATAATGAAAAGTAGATTCATACAGAAAACGCGATGACAAGACGAGTAAAATGCGGAGGTTCCCAGAGAGGGCGGCATATGCTGGAAGCAGCCTGTTCAGGAAGCATTTGAAAACTACCTTGGAGCGGCCCTAACACGGCCCGGTGATTCCGTTACCATCAAATGAGTGGTGAACCGGTCCTCAAAAGGAGGACAGTGTACAACAAGGGTGGAACCGCGAGTAATGACAGTTACCCGTCCCTTGCAGTCAGAAATGGCTGCATGGGGCGGTTTTTTTGTGGTTACCGTTCTGTCGCGTGTCAGCAGTATTGCAAAAGAAATATGACAAGAATGACAAGAGAAAAGGAGCAGAGGAATTATGATTATCACATTAAAAGACGGGTCAAAAAAAGAATACGATCACGCAGTGTCTGTCCTTGATATCGCTTCCGATATCAGCGAAGGTCTGGCAAGGATGGCCTGCGCAGGGGAAGCAGACGGGCAGGTAGTGGATCTGAGAACAACCGTGGACCATGACTGTGAGCTGAGTATCCTGACTTTTAACGAGGAGGGCGGCAAGGCAGCTTTCCGTCACACGGCATCCCATATTATGGCCCAGGCCATCAAGCGTCTGTACCCGGATGCAAAACTGGCGATCGGGCCATCCGTTTCCGATGGCTTCTATTATGATATTGACAGGGAAATCCCTCTGACAGCGGAAGACCTGGAAAAAATCGAGGCGGAGATGAAGAAGATCGTGAAGGAATCCCTTCCCATTGAGCGCTTCGAGCTTCCAAGGGAGGAGGCCATTGCGTTCATGAAGGAGAAAGAGGAGCCTTATAAAGTGGAGCTGATCGAGGACCTGCCTGAAGACGCTGTTATCAGTTTCTATAAACAGGGAGAATTCACTGACTTGTGTGCAGGCCCCCATCTGATGACAACAAAACCGGTGAAAGCATTTAAGCTGACAAGTCTTGCCGGTGCCTACTGGAGAGGCAGCGAGAAAAATAAAATGCTCACCAGGATCTACGGCACAGCGTTTACAAAAAAGGCTGACCTGGAGGAGCATCTGGCAAGGATCGATGAGGCAAAGAAACGTGACCACAGAAAACTGGGCAGAGAGTTAGGCCTGTTCATGATGCGCGATGAGGGTCCGGGATTCCCCTTCTTCCTGCCAAAGGGCATGGTGCTGAAAAATACCCTGCTGGATTACTGGAGGGAGATCCATACAAAAGCCGGCTATGTGGAGATTTCCACGCCGATCATGTTGAGCCGTCATCTGTGGGAGACATCAGGCCACTGGGACCACTATAAAGAAAACATGTACACAACGGTTATTGACGACCAGGATTTTGCCATCAAACCCATGAACTGTCCGGGAGGCATCCTGGCATACCAGTCTGAACCGCGCTCCTATCGTGACCTGCCGCTGCGCATGGGGGAACTGGGACTGGTGCACCGCCACGAAAAATCAGGCCAGCTCCACGGACTCATGCGCGTGCGCTGCTTTACGCAGGATGATGCCCATATATTCATGACACCGGATCAGATCAGAGATGAGATCAAAGGCGTTGCCAGCCTCATTGACCAGGTTTACAGCCTGTTTGGTTTCAAATACCATGTGGAACTGTCCACACGTCCTGAGGATTCCATGGGAAGTGACGAGGACTGGGAAATGGCCACAGAAGCCCTGCGGGGAGCTTTGGATGACCTGGAGCTTGACTACGTGGTGAACGAAGGGGACGGCGCTTTCTATGGTCCTAAGATTGACTTCCATCTGGAGGATTCCATCGGCAGAACCTGGCAGTGCGGTACCATCCAGCTTGATTTCCAGCTTCCCCTTCGCTTTGAACTGGAATATATTGGCGCTGACGGGGAAAAGCACCGCCCGATCATGATCCACAGGGTGGCATTTGGCTCCATTGAGCGTTTTATCGGTATTTTGATCGAGCATTTTGCAGGCGCATTCCCGACCTGGTTATCCCCGGTCCAGGTGCGTGTCCTGGCAATTTCCGACAAATATATGGATTACGGCAAAAAGGTTCTGGCACAGCTTTTGGAGGCAGGAATCCGTGCGGACATGGATACAAGAGCCGAAAAGATCGGCTACAAGATCCGTGAGGCCAGACTGGAAAAAATACCTTATATGATAGTGGTAGGCGCCAAAGAAGAAGAGGAGGGCCTTGTGTCTGTGAGAAGCCGTTTCCTGGGCGATGAGGGACAAAAGGATCTTGGTGAGTTTATCACCTCCATCAAAGAGGAGATAAAAAGCAGAGAGATCCGTGAGGTAAAAGAAGAAGAGCAGAAATAAATTTTTGAAAAATCCATGGTATAAAACCGTACGGCGAAACGCATACTATTTCCGACGAAATTATAAGGAGGAAATGACTATGCCATTATTAAGCTGTACTGCAAGAACCTGTATTTACAACAAAGATGAATACTGCTCCAAAGGAGACATTCTGGTAGACGGAAGCGAAGCAAAGGTTGCGGATGAGACCTGCTGCCGCAGCTTTGAGGAAAGAGGAGAATCTGCATCCAATAAAGCCGCTGCTGACAGCTGCGGATGCCGCACTATTGATGTGGACTGCCGCGCATGTACCTGTACTTTCAATAAAGAAGAAAAATGTCATGCAGACAAGATCACAATTACAGGCGGAAGTGCCTGCCGCTGTGACGAGACAAAATGCGGAAGCTTTGAAAAAAGATAAGAAACCATAAGATATGAAAAAGGAGCCATACCTGTAACTGAAATTACAGATATGGCTCTTTTTGTCAGACTTTGATCCAGCCCATTGCCTCAGATACTGCGAATACAAGAATCATGATCAGGCAGATAGGAGCGATCCATTTAAGCATGATGGTATAAAACTTTTTCATTTTAAAAGGTCCGTTCAGCTCCACTTCATCATATACTGCCTTAGGCTTGATGAAGAAGCCGATGCTGATACAGGTCAGGATTGCCACGACAGGCATCAGTACACTGTTGCTCAGGAAATCGAAGAAATCCAGAAGTCCCAGTCCGATGATCTGGACAAAATCCAGAGGCCCGAAGCCCAGGGATACCAGTGCGCCCAGAAGCAGTACATATATGGTAACTGCAACTGTGGTTTTCTTTCTGCTCCAGCCCAGTTTGTCGCGGATAATGGACACATTGGTCTCCATCAGTGAGATGGAGGAGGTCAGTGCCGCGAACAGTACAAGAAGGAAGAAGACTGCTCCAATGATGCCGCCCAGAGTCATATTGTCAAACACCTTAGGCAGAGTGATGAACATCAGGGATGGTCCCTTGCCCAGTGCCTCCTCGTTGCCGCCGGAGAATACGAATACAGACGGGATGATCATAAGGCCGGCCAGAAAAGCGATTCCGGTATCGAAGATCTCGATCTGACGGACAGATTTTTCCAGGCTGTTGTCCTTCTTCATATAAGAACCGTATGTGATCATAATACCCATAGCCAGTGACATAGAGTAGAACAGCTGTCCCATGGCAGCCAGCACAGTGGTGGCTGAGAAACGGCTGAAGTCAGGCAGCAGATAATACTTCACACCTTCTGCGGCACCCGGTCTTGTGATACAGAAAATGGATATGCCCAGTGTGAGTACGATCAGAACAGGCATTAAGATCCTGCTGGCTTTTTCGATTCCTTTTTCCACGCCGGCGATCACGACGATGGAAGTCAGCAGAACGAAAACTGCAAACCACAGAACCGGTGAACCGGCCTGGGATATAAAACCTGTAAAATAGTCATCTCCGGCAGCAGCGGATACGTTGCCGCTGACAAAAGTGATCAGGTATTTGATCACCCATCCGCCGATAACACAGTAATATGGGGTGATGATAAAAGGAACGATGCAGGCCAGATACCCAACGAAGCCAAATCGTTTGTCCAGCTTTCGGAAAGCTCCCACTGCACTCAGGCCTGTCTTACGGCCTATGGCGATCTCAGTGATCATCAGTGTAAACCCAAGTGTTACGGCGAGGATCAGATAGACGAGTAAAAAAATGCCCCCTCCGTATTTTGCTGCAAGATACGGGAAGCGCCAGAGATTTCCAAGACCAACCGCGGATCCGGCGGCGGCAAGGACAAATCCCATCTTGTTAGAAAATGCTCCTCTTTTTTTCTCCATGTTTCTCTCCCTTTTTTCGATGCGTTTCGCATCTTTGTTGTATGTGAAACATTATGCCATTTTTTCAGACAAAAGACAAGAATTTTCTTAATAAAAATAAAAACAAAATGAAATTTAGCTCTTGACGCATGGAAACACCTGTGTTAGACTTATCTAGTCTGAAGAAAAAGAAAGCAGAGTATCCACTCTCACCTTAGCACAATTGCGTGACTATGGTTAATACGGTAATAAACGAAGCGCCTTCAGCGTTTTCTTTATGCGGATATGTGTGGATAGTCGATTGTCGTCTATCCATTTTTTTCTTGTTTCTTTCAGGATGTTTTATGAGGTGGAAGGCCGGAGGGCCGGCCAGGAACAGAGTGTTTTATCAATATTATGGAGGTGCACTACAATTAGCGATTTAATGATCAATGAACAAATCAGAGACAAAGAGATACGTCTGATCGGCGCAAACGGAGAACAGCTGGGAATCATGTCAGCCAGAGATGCGCAGAAGCAGGCAATGGAAGCAGGGCTGGACCTTGTGAAGATTGCTCCGACTGCAAAGCCGCCTGTTTGCAAAATTATCGATTATGGTAAGTACAGGTACGAATTAGCGCAGAAAGAAAAGGAAGCTAAGAGGAAACAGAAAACCATAGAGATTAAGGAAGTGCGTTTGTCCCCTAATATTGAGGAAAACGACCTGAACACCAAGGTCAATAATGCCAGAAAATTTTTATCCAAGGGAAATAAAGTCAAAGTGACATTACGTTTCCGCGGAAGAGAGATGGCACATATGTATAAGAGTAAACACATCCTTGATGAGTTTGCAGAGTCTGTAGCTGATATCGCGGTGATTGAAAAAGCACCGAAGGTAGAAGGCAGGACAATGACCATGTATTTGACAGAAAAACGCTAAAAGCGTTCACGAAAAGAGTCTAAGGAGGAATACAAACATGCCAAAAATGAAAACAACGAAAGCAGCTGCTAAGCGCTTCAAAAAAACAGGTACAGGATTATTAAAGAGAAACAAAGCTTACAAGAGCCATATCTTAACAAAGAAATCTCAGAAGAGAAAAAGAAACCTGAGAAAAGCAGCTATCACAGATGCAACCAACGTAAAAGCAATCAAGAAAATTTTACCGTACATCTAATTACAGGATAGGTTCTAAAACAGGAGGAAATTAAGAATGGCAAGAATTAAAGGCGGATTAAACGCTAAGAAAAAACACAACAGAGTATTAAAGCTGGCAAAAGGTTACAGAGGAGCACGCTCCAAACAGTATAGAGTAGCAAAACAGTCTGTTATGAGAGCACTGACAAGCTCCTATGCAGGAAGAAAGCAGAAAAAACGTCAGTTCAGACAGTTATGGATTGCGCGTATCAACGCAGCAGCAAGAATGAACGGTCTGTCCTACAGCAAATTCATGTACGGCTTAAAGCTGGCTAACATTGACCTGAACAGAAAAGTTCTGGCTGATATGGCTATCAATGATGCAGAAGGCTTTGCAACACTGGCAGAGCTGGCAAAATCCAAAATCGCTTAATTCATATGGAACATATAGCCGCTGCCCAAAGGAGCAATCCCGGGGCAGCGGTTTGTTACTATTCAGCCTTTCGGCTTCATAGCAACAAAAGGCATGCACACAGACTGTAAAAACCGGAGTCTGGCGCGTGGCTGCCTCGGGATTGCCCTGCAAATGCAAGGCAACACCTCGCGGGACAGTGGAAGACTGAACTGTTACAGCGGTTTTACTATGTTACAAAAAAGTGTTGACGTGATTCTGAAAAAGAAGTAAAATATCCATTAAGATATTATAAAATATTGAGAGTTGATCATCAGTATTTGTAAATTCTATGATGGGAAGCATAAGCTGCCAAACGGATTTTCAGAGAACTGCCGGCAGGTGTGAGGCAGGAATCCGGGAAGCTTACGGATCATCCCGGAGAAGCAGCACTGAAAGGCAGAATGTCCCATTAGGTGCTGACGTAGGTTCCACGTTACAGGAAACACATATGTCAGTATGTTGTAAGTGCCGGCAGGGGTAACTCTGTGCGGAAACAGGGTGGTATCGCGGATTTTGTTCGTCCCTCTTCAGGAGGGGCTTTTTTTATGCTCTGAATGTGCGCGGTACACGGGCAGATGTGTGTGGAATTTTATAAGTCTTATTATAACAAGAGGAGGAAATGTGATGAAAGTCTACAAAAAAATCATGGATGTGCTGGCTTCGGCTGAGAAGCTGATCCTGGCTGCGTCTACACTGCTGATCTTGGTTCTGACTGTGGGAAATGTGTTTTCCAGGAAAGTGATCCACCGTTCCTGGTCATTTACGGAAGAACTGGTGGTGGCAGTTTTTGTATTGATCACACTTATGGCAGCCGCTCTGGCCTGCCGGGAAGGAGAGCTGGTAAGCCTTACGCTGGTCACAGACAGGCTGCCAAAGAAAACTAAGAAACCCATTGTCATTCTTGTGACTGTGCTCTCTGTGATATTCACTGCAATATTGTTTAAATACGGCATGGATAAGGTGCTGACCCAGCTTGCAAACGGAAAGAGGACTTTTGTGCTGAACTGGCCGGAATGGATCTTCTGGTCCTTTGTGCCCATTGGAGCGGTCTGCATGATCCTGCATTTTGTGGAGTATTGTATTGATTTTTGTACAGATTTTAAATTTGTTGAGAAAAAGGAGGAGGCATAAATGGTAAGCGCGGTATTATTTTTATCCTTTTTTATCTTTTTGATCCTGAATGTTCCTGTTGCCATCTGTCTGGGCCTGTCCTCTGTGTGCGCGATCCTGTACTCAGGCACGTCCCTGACCATTGTGGCAACCAATATGTATTCCGGCATCAGTAAGTTTTTGCTTCTTGCCATTCCGTTTTTCGTCTTATCCGGAAATATTATGGCAAAGGCCGGCATATCCAAACGTCTTATCAAGTTTGTAAATACCTGCGTAGGACACAAAAGAGGCGGTATCGCCATTGTGTGCGTTATTGTAGCTTGTTTCTTCGGAGCGATCTCCGGTTCAGGCCCGGCTACGGTTGCAGCTCTGGGTGCAGTCCTGATTCCGGCCATGGTGGAGGAGGGAGGCTTCTCGGCACCGTTTTCCACGGCTATGATGGCCACATCCAGCTCCATAGCTATTGTCATACCGCCCAGTATTGCATTTGTGGTATACGCGTCCATTACCGGTGTGTCCATCGCGGATATGTTCGCGGGCGGTATCCTGCCGGGAATTCTGATGGGACTTGCCCTGATTTTTGTCATCATGATCGAAGTCCGCAAAAATGGGATCCAGCCCACCACCAAGAAGGCGTCCTGGGGTGAGAGATTTCGCGCCTTTGGCGATGCGTTTTGGGGATTTTTGATGCCGGTGATCATTCTGGGCGGTATCTACGGCGGAGTGTTTACACCTACAGAGGCGGCGGCCGTTTCTGTGGTATACGGTCTCTTTGTGGGAATGGTGATCTACAGAGAAGTAAAATTCAAGGATTTGATCGATATCTTCGTGGAATCAGCTAAGACAACCGGAGGCATCATGCTGATCGTGGCGTGTGCGTCCCTGTTTTCCTTTGTCTGTACCAAGTTCGGAATTTCACAGGCAGCGTCAGAACTGTTGGGAAGTGTGGCCCACAATCAGTTCATTTTCCTTCTGATCGTGAATGTGATCTTCCTGATCGCAGGGTGCTTCATTGACGCAAACTCTGCTATGTACATATTTATCCCCATTATGCTGCCGGTGTGCAAGGCTCTGGGATATGATCTGGTAGCCTTTGGTATTCTGGCAACGGTCAACCTGGCAATCGGGCAGGTGACGCCTCCTGTGGGTGTCAATCTGTTTGTCGCCATCAGCATCAAGATCAAGAAGGGACTGGAGGTGAGTCTGCAGCAGATTTCCAAGGCGGTTGTCCCCATGATCGCCGCCTGTATCATCGTGCTGTTGATGGTCACATACATTCCCCAGATTTCCGTGTGTCTGCCGAAGGCCTTTGCAGGAAGCTCCTATACGGGTACTTCCAAACTTGCGGGCAGTACAGACAGCACAGCAGGGGACAGCAGCTCTGAGGACTACAATGTGATCGGTGACTACAGTGATCTGGGCTGGGAGGAGCAGACCTGGAACTTTGCCTGCTCTACTACAGAGACAAGCACCTGGGCGAAAGCCGGGGAACAGTTCGGCAGACTGATGGAAGAGGCCACAGGCGGCAAGGTACATGTGAAGGTATACGCGGCTGACCAGCTTACCAACGGAAATCAGTCAGAGGGTATCCAGGCCTTGATGAATGGGGATCCTGTGCAGATATCCCTGCATTCCAATTTGATCTATTCGGCCTTTGACCCTCGCTTTAATGTGGTTTCCCTGCCGTTTATCTTCGACTCTGTAGAGGATGCAGATACCAAGTTAGACGGCGAGGCGGGCGATAAGATGAACGCGCTTCTGGAGGAATACGGACTGCACTGCATGGGCATGGCTGAGAATGGTTTCCGCCAGCTCACCAACTCCGTAAGGGAAGTGAAAAGCGCGGATGATATGAAAAATCTGAAGATCCGTGTGGCAGGCTCCAATCTGCTCATGGAGTGCTATAAGAGATGGGGGGCTGATGCCACCAATATGAACTGGTCTGAGACCTACACGGCTCTGCAGCAGAATACAGTGGAGGGCCAGGAGAATCCGCTTCCGGCCATTGATGCGGCCAGCGTACAGGAAGTGCAGAAATACTGTTCCATGTGGAATGCCAACTATGACTGCCTGTTCTTCTGTATCAACGGGGAGCTGTACAAGGATTTGACACCGGAACAGCAGAAGGTGGTAGATGAGGCAGGCAAAAAGGCTGTGGACTATGAGCGTGACATCAACCGCTCCGGTGATGACGAGATCAAAGAGCGCTGGACTGACCAGAACGGCGTGGAGATAACAGAATACCAGGATCTGGATATTGATTCCTTCAAAAATGCCGTTGCGGACATACCCCAGTGGTATCAGGAGGAGCTGGTGAAGGAAGGGTATGATGAGACTGAGGTAAAAGAACTGATAGACGCGTTTACCTCCAAAACCTCAGGCAATTATGAGGTGGAGGACAGAAGTGATCTTGCCTGGGAAGAACAGACCTGGAATTTTGCCTGCTCTACCACAGAGACAAGTACCTGGGCTGAGGCGGGACGTAAATTCGGTGAAATGATGGAAAAGGCCACAGGCGGAAAGATCCATGTAAACGTCTATGCAGCCGACCAGCTCACTAACGGTAATCAGTCAGAGGGAATACAGGCTCTGATGAACGGGGACCCGGTACAGATATCCATGCACTCCAACCTGATCTATTCTGCCTTTGACCCGCGTTTCAATGTGGTATCCCTGCCGTTCCTCTTCAATTCCGTGGAGGATGCGGATGCCAAACTGGACGGGGCAGCAGGAGAGAAGATGAAAGAGATCCTGGAGAGCTATGGTGTGCACTGTATGGGTATGGCAGAGAATGGTTTCCGCCAGCTCACCAACTCCGTAAGGGAAGTCAAAAGTGCAGATGATATGAAAAATCTGAAGATCCGTGTGGCAGGCTCCAACCTGCTGATGGAATGTTATAAGAGGTGGGGCGCTGACGCGACGAACATGAACTGGTCAGAGACTTACACAGCCCTGCAGCAGAACACTGTGGAAGGGCAGGAAAATCCCCTTCCGGCAATAGATGCGGCCAGTGTACAGGAAGTACAGAAATACTGTTCTCTCTGGAACGCCAATTATGACTGTCTCTTCTTTGGCATCAATCAGGAAGTCTATGACAAGCTGACGCCCAAGCAGCAGGAGGTTGTGGATGAGATCGGGCAGAAGGCCGTACAGTATGAGAGGGAGATCAACCGCGCCGGGGATGATGAGATCCTGAACCGCTGGCAGACAGAAAACGGTATGGATGTGACTGCCTATGAGGATCTGGATATTGATTCCTTCAAAAAAGCTGTGGAAGACATTCCCCAGTGGTATGAACAGGAACTTGTAAAAGAAGGTTATGATAAGTCAGAGGTCAGCGAACTGATCGCTGCATTTACTTCTGAGGAGGGAAGCGCCGCAGAGTATACGATGGAAGATTCCAGTGATCTGGACTGGAGTGAGCAGACCTGGAATTTTGCCTGCTCCACCACAGAGACAAGCACCTGGGCAAAAGCCGGAGAAAAATTCGGGGAACTGATGGAACAGGCCACAGGCGGCAAAGTGAAGGTAAACGTCTATGCAGCCGATCAGCTCACCAATGGAAACCAGTCGGAGGGCATTCAGGCTTTGATGGATGGTGACCCGGTACAGATATCCATGCATTCCAATTTGATCTATTCGGCCTTTGACCCTCGTTTCAATGTGGTTTCCATTCCGTTTTTGTTCCAGTCAGTTGAAGACGCGGACAAAAAACTGGATGGAGAAGGCGGAGAGAAGATGAAGGAAATCCTTGGAGAATACGGCCTGCACTGTATGGGTATGGCTGAGAACGGCTTCCGGGAGCTGACCAATTCTGTCCGGGATATCAAATCCGCAGAGGACATGAAAGGCCTGAAGATCCGTGTGGCAGGCTCTAATCTGCTCATGGAATGCTATAAGAGATGGGGGGCTGACGCCACCAATATGAACTGGTCAGAGACTTATACGGCTCTGCAGCAGAATACTGTGGAGGGACAGGAAAATCCCCTTCCGGCTATAGATGCAGCCAGTGTACAGGAAGTGCAGAAATACTGCTCTATGTGGAATGCCAACTATGACTGCCTGTTCTTCTGTATCAATCAGAAGCTGTATGACAGTCTGACACCAAAACAGCAGAAGGTAGTGGATGAAGCCGGAGCAAAAGCAGTAAAATATGAGCGTGAGATCAACCGGGCCGGAGATAATGAGATCAAGAAACGCTGGGCAGAAAAGAACGGCGTGAAGATTACAGAGTATGAAGATCTGGACATTGATTCCTTCAAAAAAGCAGTTGACGGGATTGAGGACTGGTTTGTCAAAGAACTGAAATCACAGGGATATGACGACGGACAGGAATTAGTCAACGCATTTGTAACGAATACGAAATAATAAAAGAAAAACTGCCGCTGGTGATAGGTTCCGTGAAATGGAACCGCACCGACGGCAGTTTTTTATGAACATATGTAGAGATACTGTTGAATACAAAATCAATTTGACAGAGACAGCTTTGCAAAAAAAGCTTTGCAGAAACAGCCTTACAGAATCAGTTTTACAGAACAGCGCAGAAGCAGCAGCGCTATTACGATATTGAACACTCTATAATATCTATTGTACCATTTCTGAAATATGCTTCCGATGATAGCCCAGACCAGATTTCCCGTTGCACCGAAAAAGGTCAGGAAAAAGGCAAAGAAGATCAGAGACGGAATACCGCTTTCGTAGGGAAGAACATAGCTGCTCAGAGCGGAGATGCCATACAGGATAACCTTTACGTTGATAAACTGCAGGAGAAATCCTGAGGCGAAGGACGGCGCTTTGCCTGTGCCATCATCGGCCTGGACAGGCTTTCTTTTGAGAACTGTAAATGCCAGATACAGGATATAAGCGGCGCCTATGTATTTCAGATAGGGAACCACTCCGGGCAGAAATCTGCCCAACCCTACACTGAAGCCTGCACACAGAAGCATAATAGTCAAAAAACCGGTCCATATACCGGTGATCAGTTTCATGCTTCGTTTCAGTCCGAACTGCCCTGTGGTGCTCAGAAGCAGTACATTGTTGGGACCGGGCGACCATCCCGTCACCAGGGCATAGATGGCCAGTGAAGATAATACGTCTAATGTCATGTGAAAACTCCCTCCCTCGGCCGGCAGCATCTTAAAGCATTTCCCGTTACGATTCGCAGCCCTGCAAATGCGCAAATCTGCGAACAGTAACTATTTTCGGCCTTTTGTTGTATGGTTTGTTATATATATTGTAAAAACATTATTTTGATATTTTATCATATTGACGTGTGAAGAGAAAGTCTTTTCACGAAAATAAAGACATATAAATAGAAGGAACAGTTTGGCCGGAGTTGCGATATGAGTAAAAATAAAACATGGCTCTGCCTGGCAGTCCTACTGGTACTGACAGCAGTGGGGGCGCTGAAATACGGTACAGAGTCCGTTGGAAAGATGGATATACAGACTGCAGGAGAACTGTCAGATGAGGAACATCCCAAGATTGCCCTGACCTTTGACGACGGCCCTCACGCGGTCTATACGCCAAAACTTCTGGACGGCCTGAAAAAACGCGGTATTCACGCCACCTTTTTTCTGATAGGCAAGAACATAGAGGGAAATGAGGATATTGTAAAGAGAATCCAGGATGAGGGACACCTGATCGGCAGCCACACTTATAATCATGTACAGCTCAACAAATTATCAGAGTCTAAGGCAAGAGACGAAGTGCTGAAAGGGTGCAACAAGATATATGAAACAACAGGAACATATTCTTCTTTTGTGCGTCCCCCATACGGTGCATGGAAAAAGAACCTGGATTTCTGCATCACCATGATCCCCGTGTCCTGGAATGTGGATTCTCTGGACTGGAAAACGCAAAATACAGAAAAAATTGTAAAAAGGGTAGTGAAAGATGTGGAGGAAGGTGATATTATTTTAATGCATGATATTTTTGACACCTCCGTGGAAGCTGCCCTGCAGATCGCAGATACACTTACTGAGGAGGGATACCAATTTGTGACAGTGGATGAACTGTTGCTGGAATAAGGAGAAAATAATGGATCTATTTGATTATATGAAAGAACAGACTCTGGAAAATGAATCTCCCCTGGCTTCCAGGATGCGTCCCACAACGCTGGAAGAGGTGGTGGGGCAGGAGCATATCATCGGTAAAGGAAAGCTGCTTTACCGTGCCATAAAAGCAGACAAGCTGGGCAGTGTACTTTTCTACGGGCCTCCGGGCACGGGAAAGACCACACTGGCAAAGGTCATTGCCAATACCACCAGCGCTCAGTTCCAACAGATGAACGCAACAGTTGCCGGAAAAAAGGATATGGAGGAAGTGGTGAAAAAGGCTCAGGACTATCTGGGCATGTACGGGAAAAAGACGATTCTTTTTATTGATGAGATCCATCGGTTCAATAAGGGGCAGCAGGATTACCTTTTGCCTTTTGTGGAGGACGGAACCCTGATCCTTATAGGAGCCACCACGGAGAATCCTTATTTTGAAGTCAACAGCGCCCTGATCTCCCGTTCCATTGTTTTTGAGCTGAAGCCGCTGGAGCGCCGGGATATCAGCAGACTCCTGATCCGGGCTGCCACTGATGTGGAGAAGGGGATGGGGAGCTATGATGTGGAGCTGGAGGAGGATGCCAGAGAGTTTCTGGCAGATATCGCAGGCGGAGATGCCAGAGCAGCATTAAACGCCCTGGAACTGGCGGTACTGACCACGGAAAAAGGGGCAGACGGAAAGATACATGTGACTCTTGACGTGGCCTCAGAGTGTATTCAGAAGCGGGTAGTGCGTTATGACAAAACCGGGGATAATCATTACGATACGGTATCTGCGTTTATAAAGAGTATGCGGGGTTCTGACCCGGATGCAGCGGTCTATTACCTGGCCAAAATGCTGTATGCAGGGGAAGATATCAAATTCATAGCCAGAAGGATCATGATATGTGCCTCAGAGGATGTGGGTAATGCAGATCCTCAGGCATTAGTTGTGGCAGTGGCGGCAGCGCAGGCAGTGGAGCGACTGGGCATGCCGGAGGCACAGATCACCCTTTCCCAGGCTGTGACCTATGTGGCCAGCGCACCGAAGAGCAATGCCGCCTGCATGGCGGTATTCCAGGCCGCGGATTCCGTAAAAAACGTCCGTACCACAGTGCCGCCCCACCTCCAGGATTCCCATTATAAAGGGGCTGCAAAACTGGGACACGGCGTGGGATATAAATACGCCCATGACTATCCGAATCACTATGTGGAACAGCAGTACCTGCCAACAGAGATACTGGGCAGTAGGTTTTATGAGCCTACAGAAAACGGTTACGAAAAGAACATTAAGGATCATCTGGACAGGATACGGAAGGGCAAATGAAGGTCAATGAAGGGCCAATGAAAGCCTGCCGGATATGACCGGGGCATCCGGTAACTTATGGCACAGCAATATGCCATAAGTTACGGAATACTCACAGGAGCATATCCAGCAGGCTTTCATATACCTGTTTGCTTTTGTTTTTCCACGCCGCGCACAGAGCCTCAGCGGCTTCCTTTGTGGGTACGGTGAGTGTCATATCTATGAGGGGGATATCTCTTTCCTTCGCCTGGCAGCGCACCAGATATCCTTCCTTATCGCTTTTGTAGTAGTCAGCCATAGCGGAGCGTTCTTCCTTCAGTTCCATGGAATTTTCAAGGAAGAATTTTTCGATGTCTTTTTTGATCTCATCGGAGACTTCTTCTCCGAAGTATTCCAATGTCTGATTCCCCGAATCTGTGATCTTCAGATATGAGGCATTGCGCACAGTCTCTGAACGTACAAGACCGGATTCGATCAGTTCAGAGATCGCCTGCTGGAGATGAAAGTAGTTTGTATATCCTTTGTCCAGTATAAATCCTGATATCTGTGCATTGCTCAGTGGAAAATCCACCTTCTGCAGCATGTATAGTATGATCAGTTTGTATAAAGTGAGTGGTTCAGCCATAAAGAATCCTCCTTTTTTATGCCATCTGGTGTACATTGGAATCAGTGTAAAGCCGTCCCTGATAACTCCCCCTGACTTTGCACTCATGGTGCAGTGTGTTGAGGACTGTTTTCTTGGCACTGCTCCAGAGCGGTGCTAAGAGAAGCTCCTTCGGCCCGTCCCCGGTGAGTCTGTGTATCACAATGCGGGGAGAAAGGTGCTCCAGGCAGGCTATGACAAGATCGATATATTCCTCCATTGTATATACAGAGAATCTGCCCTCCTCATATTCCTTTGCAAGGTCTGTGCCTTTCAGGATGTGAAGAAGCTGCAGCTTGATCCCCTGGATATCCTGTGTATTTAAATAGGAGACAGTCTCCAGAATATCTTCCTTTGTTTCACCGGGAAGTCCCAGAATGGTATGCACGATAACCTCAAGATCCAATGCTCTCAGCCTGCGTACCGCGTCCTCAAAAACAGAGAGGGGATATCCCCTTCTGATGTATGCGGCAGTGCTGTCATGCATGGTCTGCAGTCCAAGCTCCACCCATACAGGCTTCTGCTCATTTAATTCGCTCAGAAGTTCCAGAACATCATCTCCCAGACAGTCAGGCCGGGTCCCGATGGACAACGCCACAATATCGGGATTTGAAACAGCCTCCGTAAAAATCTCCCGGAGATATTCCACAGGTGCGTAGGTATTGGTATAGGCCTGAAAGTAAGCGATAAAGTGAGAGGCATTTCGTTTGCTGCGTATTCTGTCAGCCTGCTCATTGATCTGTTGTGTGACAGACAGCCTCCTGTCACCCGCAAAATCTCCGGAACCTCCCGCGCTGCAGAAGATACAGCCGCGGCTGTCAAGGGTGCCGTCCCGGTTGGGGCAGGTCATCCCCCCATTCAATGCCACTTTATAAACTTTTTCCGAAAACCGCTCTTTCAGCATATAGTCAAAAGAGTGATAGGGTTTTCCATTCCATGCATTCATATCCAGAAACCTTTCCGTTGTTTGCTTTCTATTATCATACCAAAAGGAAAAATCTTTTACAAGTAAAAAAACAAATGTTCGTATTTTGTTCCTGTCAAGACGATCCTCTTTCTGTCTTTCTTAATATTTTCACAGCTATTTGACAAAAAGAGCAGAGCATGTTATGTTTTTTCATAGGTATTTGCAAATTGGAAAACAAAGAATGAGGTGGTTACAATTGAAGAAAAATAAAATCCGCCGTATAGTCTGTGCTCTGGCAGCAGCAGTTCTGACAGCCGCAGCATTGGCCGGATGCGGAACCCCGAAAGACTGTGAAGGGGATGGGGAGATCACAACCATAGAAAAAGGTGTCCTGAAAGTGGGCATCAATTTAAAGGATGGCTCCATGGGCTACGTGGATGAAAAAACAGCCAAACCAGCAGGTTTTGCCCCTGATACAGCTACAAAAATAGCGGAAAAATTGGGACTGTCCCTGGAAATCATAGACACAACAGAAGAGAATCTGTTGAATTCCCTGGATGCTGATCTGTATGACTGTGTTATCTCCACGGTAGGCATAACCGATTGGAATCAAAAATATTACTCTGCCACCAAAGCATACGCAGATGTCTCAAAGGTACGGGATAAACTGGGAGAAGAGGTGGAATATACAGAGCTTGCTGTATTTGGCAAAAAGGGAAGCTGTCTGATTCCGGCTATCGAGAACCAGGCTTTGAAGCCTTTGATAAAGGACGGGACGCTGACAGAAATTTCTAAGACGTATTTTGAAAAGGATATCGTATTAAAATAAGTGAAAATAAATTTCCACTCTCTTTGGGAAAGGAAAACAAGACGGAATGCAGGATGCTATGGATTCCGTCTTGTTTTTTTGTTGTTTCTCTCCGGATCTGTTCATCCTGACTCCCTATTTCAAAAAAACTTATTAATTTTTGAAAAAACAACTTGATTTTTCTTCCTGTCAATGGTAGCATGAGTATATAGTTTAATGGATAAACTAATTCCCAAGGAGGTCAATTCCCATGAAAATTTTAAATGTCAGGGATGCCGAATTCAAGGCTTATGGTAAGGTCGTGGAAGGTCTTGATGTGAGCAGTCTTCTGAAAGCGCTGGAGGAAACTCCGAAGCCGGATGATGTCATCTATGTCGCATCGGATGAGAAGCTGGAAGCCTGTGACTGTGCAGAGAAGATCGCTTACAGCCTGTTCGGCGGAATGCCCATCCAGATTGGCTACTGCAACGGAAGCAACTACCTGCTGAATGCTGTGGAATACCACAGAGACAGTGAGGTGAACGTGGCATTGACAGATTTGATCCTGATTCTCGGAAGAGAGCAGGACATCGAAGCAGACAATACATATGACACATCTAAAATGGAAGCATTTTTAGTACCGGCAGGAACCGTGATCGAAGTCTATGCCACTACTCTGCACTATGCTCCATGTAATGTAAACGGAAATAAATTCTGCACAGCAGTTATTCTTCCCAAAGGGACCAACACAGAGGCACCTGCTGTTCAGAACAACACCGGTGAGGACAAACTTCTCTTTGCCAGAAACAAATGGCTGATCGCCCACAAAGACGCCAAGATCGAAGGCGCGTTCGAGGGATTGATCGGTGAGAACCTGTCTGTAAAAGACTGATAACCGGAAACCAGAAAACAAATAAAAAGAAAACAGCAACATAAAATTCAGGAGGATAAGAATTATGAATTTAGCAAACATGCCGGAATTAAAACTGGGTATCGTGGCTGTAAGCCGTGACTGTTTCCCAATGTCACTGTCAGAGAACAGAAGAAAAGCAGTTGTTGCATCCTACAAAGGAGAGATTTACGAATGTCCCACCGTTGTAGAGAGCGAGACTGACATGCAGAAAGTTTTAAAAGAGCTGCGTGAAGCAGGCTGTAACGCACTGGTTGTTTATCTTGGTAACTTTGGACCTGAGACAGAGGAGACCCTTCTGGTAAAATATTTCCACGGACCATCTATGGTAGTAGCTGCCGCAGAGGAAAGAGGAGACAATCTGGTTCAGGGCCGTGGTGACGCATACTGCGGAATGCTGAATGCAAGCTATAACCTGAAACTGCGTAACTTAAAAGCATATATTCCGGAATATCCGGTAGGAACACCGGAAGAAGTGGCAGAAATGATCGCAGACTTTGCACCGATTGCCCGTGCGCTGGTAGCAGTGAAGAACCTGAAGATCATCAGCTTCGGACCGCGTCCTCAGAACTTCCTGGCATGCAACGCACCGATCAAACGTCTCTATGACCTGGGCGTTGAGATCGAGGAAAATTCCGAATTAGACCTGTTTGAGAGCTATAAAAACCATGCTGACGACCCGCGTATCCCGGATGTTGTAAAAGATATGGAGAGCGAACTGGGCGAAGGCAATATGAAACCGGAGATTCTTCCGAAACTGGCTCAGTACGAAATTACACTGCTTGACTGGGTAGAAGCTCACAAGGGATGCAGAAAATATGTGACTCTGACTACAAAATGCTGGCCTGCATTCCAGACGCAGTTCGGATTTGTTCCCTGCTATGTGAACAGCCGTCTGACAGGACGCGGAATCCCTGTATCTTGTGAAGTGGATATCTGGGGAACTCTGAGCGAATATCTGGGAACTGTTATCAGCCAGGATGCCGTTACACTTCTGGATATCAACAACACAGTACCGGCTGACATGTATGAAGGCGAGATCAAAGGCAAATACGACTATACACACAAAGATACCTTCATGGGCTTCCACTGCGGCAATACCGCATCCGGAAAACTGTCCTTCTGCTCCATGAAATATCAGATGATCATGGCAAGAACACTTCCGGAGGAAGTGACACAGGGTACTTTGGAAGGTGATATCGCTCCCGGTGAGATCACATTCTACCGTCTGCAGAGCACAGCAGACTGCAAACTGCGCGCTTACATTGCACAGGGCGAGGTTCTGCCTGTAGCAACACGTTCCTTTGGTGCCATCGGTGTGTTCGCCATTCCGGAGATGGGACGTTTCTACCGTCACGTTCTGGTGGAGAAGAACTATCCGCATCACGGAGCTGTGGCTTTCGGTCACTTTGGAAAAGCATTATATGAAGTATTCAAATATTTAGGCGTGGAAGTGGAAGAAATCAACTACAACCAGCCAAAAGGTGTTCTGTATCCAACAGAGAATCCATTTGCATAAAAATATCTGCTGACAAAATCAGGAGGCTGCCCGCAAGAGCAGCCTCTATCTGAACATGCATTTCAGAAGAATACTGTATTTAGTTTAAGAGATAAAGGAGAATCAATCATGTTATATATTGGCGTGGATTTAGGAACTTCTGCCGTAAAACTGCTTCTCATGAACGGCGAAGGAAAAATAGAGAAGATCGTTTCCAGGGAGTACCCTCTTTCCTTCCCTCATCCCGGCTGGTCTGAGCAGAAGCCGGAAGACTGGTGGAGAGAAAGTCTGGAGGGCATCAGGGAACTGACTGCAGACTGTGATAAGAGCCAGGTGGCAGGTATCAGCTTCGGCGGACAGATGCACGGACTTGTTATTTTAGATGAGCAGGACAACGTGATCCGTCCGGCTATTCTATGGAATGACGGAAGAACAGGCAAGGAGACAGACTATCTGAACCAGGTAATAGGAAAAGACAAGCTGTCCCAGTATACAGCCAACATTGCATTTGCCGGCTTTACCGCACCCAAGATCCTGTGGGTAAAGGAAAACGAACCGGAAAACTTTAAGAAGATCAAAAAAATCATGCTTCCGAAAGATTATCTGGCATACAAACTGTCAGGTACACACTGCTGTGATATGTCAGACGCATCCGGTATGCTGCTTCTTGATGTAAAGAACCGCTGCTGGTCTAAGGAGATGCTGGATATCTGCGGTATCACAGAAGAGCAGATGCCGAAACTCTTTGAAAGCTATGAGACTGTGGGCACGCTGAAACCGGAGCTTGCAGAGGAGCTGGGAATTCCGGCCTCCTGTAAGATCGTGGCAGGTGCAGGTGACAACGCTGCTGCGGCTGTAGGTACGGGAACCGTAGGTGACGGAATGTGTAATATTTCTCTGGGAACCAGCGGAACCATCTTTATCTCCAGTAAAGATTTTGGTGTGGACCCCAACAATGCCCTTCACGCCTTTGCTCATGCTGACGGATGCTATCATCTGATGGGCTGTATGCTCAGTGCTGCGTCCTGCAACAAATGGTGGATGGATGAGATCATCGGAACCAAGGATTACGCAGGAGAACAGGCCAAGATCGAGAAGCTGGGCGAGAACAATGTGTATTTCCTGCCGTATCTGATGGGAGAGCGCTCTCCTCACAACAATCCCAATGCCAGAGGTACCTTTATCGGCCTGACCATGGACAGTACAAGAGCTGATATGACGCAGGCCGTACTGGAAGGTGTTGCCTTTGCTATCCGTGATTCCTTTGAGGTTGCCAAATCTCTGGGCGTCAAGATTGAGCGTACAAAAATCTGCGGCGGCGGAGCAAAGAGTCCTCTGTGGAAAAAAATGATCGCCAATATATTAAATATCAAGGTGGATGTCATTGAATCCGAGGAAGGCCCGGCCCTGGGCGGCGCTATGCTGGCTGCTGTGGCAAATGGGGAATTTGCTTCCGTAGAGGATGCTGCTGCCAAAATCGTGAAGGTGATCGACACAGTGGAGCCGGAACCGGAACTGGCTGCAAAATACGAGGAGAAATACCGCAAGTTCGCAAAGATTTATCCCACAGTTAAAGATCTTTTCAGTGAGATCATCTAGTATATCAGGAATTAAGACTAGTACATCGTTCATTAAATAACTACCCTATTTACTGGCCCGATTTTCCGATAGCACAGGTGCAAAAGCCTCAACGTAGCCCGCTACGCCTACGTTTTTGCGCCTGCACTCTCGAAAAATTATTCTCAGTGATAGTGAAGTCATTTAATTTACGATGTACTAGTAAACAGGGAAGCTGTTTGACTATTTCATAAATGATAAACTGATCAAATAAAGAGCCAGTCGGATAGGGAATACCGGCTTGGTGAAATACAGCGATGACTGCTGTCACAGGGATTCTCATAAGCCCGTGACAGCAGTTTGTTTTTGCTTAAAAACCCTTCCGCATCTTCCAGTCCGTCAAAGAATCCTGTGTGTGGGAAGAACACTGGTGTTGCTTTCCCGCGGCAAAGTGTGATATACTGTCCCAGTACCGCATTATATTAATGCCGGTGCAGTACCGGATTGTGTCCGAAAATTCATTCCCACAATCTGCACGCTCCATTTTGGAGTGTGATGAAAAGACAGGATCTTAAGTTTTCTATTGTCAAATATGAGGTGAAAAAAATGAAATACGTTCTGGATGTGCATACCCATACCCTTGCCAGCGGGCATGCATACAATACGATTCGTGAGATGGCAATGGCTGCTTCTGAAAAGGGATTGGAACTGCTGGGAATTACAGAGCATGGAGTTGCTATGCCGGGTACCTGCAATGGATTTTATTTTGATAATACAAAAATGCTGAACCGCCGGATGTTTGGGGTGGAGATGCTCTTTGGCGTTGAAGCCAATATTATGGATCACAGCGGAACCCTGGATATGGAAGAACGCCTTTTAAAACGGATGGATATCGTCATAGCCAGCATGCATATCCCTACGATAAAGCCTGGATCCAGGGAAGAGAATACCCAGGCATATCTGGGAGCAATGAAAAATTCCTATGTGGATATAATCGGGCACCCGGATGACGGTCGCTACCCGGTAGATTTTCTGGCGCTTGTGCAGGCTGCAAAGGAGCACCATGTACTGTTGGAGCTGAACAACAACTCTCTGGACCCACGCTGCAGCAGGGAGAACGGGGAGGAAAATGTGAAAACAATGCTCCGGTATTGTATGGAATATCAGGTCCCTATAGTCATGAACAGCGATGCGCATGTGGACGAACTGATCGGCTGCCGCTGCTATTCAGAAAAGATAGTAGAGGAAATGCAGTTTCCGGAGGAACTGATCGTGAACCGTTCTGTTGAAGAATTGAAGAAATATGTGCATAAAAACAATAATTAATAAAATTTTAATACTTTAGTATAAAAAAAGTGCACAAGACTGCTTTACTTTAAAATTTTAGTGTGCTACTATATATACGGGTGATGTGTTACTACACTTGGGGTGAAAACTAAACAATAAGGAGAATGTATGTATATGAGCAAGAAAATTCATACGGAGGCAGTAGACTCCCTGTTTGATGCTGTCCTCAGTTTAAAGAACAGAGAAGAGTGTTATCTCTTTTTCGAGGATGTGTGTACAATAAATGAGATTCTTTCCCTTTCACAGCGTTTTGAGGTTGCTAAGATGCTGAAGGATAAGAGAACATATTTGGATATCTCTGAGAAGACAGGGGCTTCCACAGCCACGATTAGCCGTGTAAACAGAAGTCTGAACTACGGCAATGACGGATATGAGATGGTCTTTGAAAGAATAGCAGACAAAAAAGAAGAAACAGAAGTGTAAAAAAGCAGAAATATAAAAAAGAAACAGAAGTGTAAAAAACAGAAATATAAAAAAGAAACAGAAGCGTAAAAAACAGAAATATAAAAAAGAAACAGAAGTGTAAAAAACAGAAATATAAAAAAGGAACAGAAGCGTAAAAAAGCTGAAGTGTAAAAAAGAAACGTAAGTATCAAAAGAAATAAAAGTATAAGAAGATGCAGTCGGAACTTTTAAAAGTTCCGGCTTTTCTTTTTTCATATCATTACAATACCGGGAAATCTGTTACTTTTTACAGTCAGACAGTAACGGACGGCACTTTAACGAGATAAAAAGACAGTGTTTTACTTGACACAACTGAACATGTTCAGTATAATAGAGGCAAGAACAAACTGAACGCGTTCAGTTGGAAAAGGCATTTGAAATTCAGCTCTTTTTGGAAGTGCACACCAAACAGGGGCTGCTTATGGGAGGTAAGAAAATGGGTAATAGAAAATGGGAACATCTTATTATTTCTCCGGATTATGTACCGCCGGTAATGGACGATGAAAGGGACGACAAAGGAGATATCAAGACAGGAAGAACATTGGGGCAGACATACAGCTCCTCAGATCTGTTTCCTGACTGCAAGGTGAATATGAGCCTGTCCTGGTTCTATGAGATTCCTAATAAGAATCCTTATGTGGATGAACATGTACATGACGTGGATGAGCTGGTATTTTTCATGCCCAATTACAACGGGGTGGGAGATGACATTAATGCTGTGTGGGGGGAAGCGGATTTCTATATTGACGGAGAGCCTTACACCATCACAAAAAATACATGTATCTACTGTCCCGCAGGAGTAAAACACTGTCCGATCGTTTACAAAAAAATCATTCGTCCCCACTGCTTTATGACGATTCTGCTCACCAGTGAATATGTGAGAGAACAGGCCGGCAAGATTGTAAAGAATATCGGCGGAAAGTTCATTGAGGTAGGAGAGAGCAAGTAGATAAAGGGGTTACGCGTATGGAAGAAAAAGATATTTTATGGGGTCTTACAGATGTCAATACCATGGAGGAAATCCGGGAGAAGGCATTTGCACTGATTGGTAAGATACGTTTTATGCCGGCGGCAACTGTGAACGACGGCCAGCCGGAGAACAGGATACTGGATTTTAACCGCCTGAGTGACGGGAATCTGTATTTCATGACATCCAAGGGGAAACCCACATATGAACAACTCTGCAAACGTCCTCAGTTAGTGCTGAATACGCTGATAGATGAGAGATATTCTCTGCGTTTGAGTGCATGGGTCAGCGAGACAGAAGACCAGGCAGTTTGGGATGAGTTTTTCAAACTGAATCCCGGTACAAAAGAGATGTACCGGAAGAATTTTGACATAGTGGCTCTTTACAAGCTTGACAGAGGGGAAGGAGAGATTTTCCATCTGTACGCCAATGAGAGAATACGGCGTCTGCGTTTTGCATTCGGCGGAGATGAGATAAGACCCATGACTTATAGGATCACCGAGGAGTGTGTGGGCTGCGGTGTCTGTCAGGAAAATTGTGTGGAACGCGCGATCCATCAGAAGGAAGACGGGAAATATTACATAAAAGAAATGGATTGCGACGACTGCGGCATCTGTTATACAAAATGTCCGCAGGCGGATACGGCATTGATCTGCCGTTTGAAGGAAAAAGGGGAAACTTGAGGTTTGGGCTGAGTGTGAGAGGTGAATATTTATGGCTAAAACAAATGCTGATGGTTCAAAAAGTTTAGGTCGCGGCGATTTGCTGGCGATTGCAATCGGTAACGTAATTGGCGGCGGTGTTATGACAATGACCGGTCTTGCCATTGGGATCACAGGGCGTTCTATTTTACTGTCCTATATTATCTGTGCGGTTATGGTAACTATTGTGGCACTGCCGCAGTTCTTTTTATCAGGTACGATCCGTATGAACGGCGGATTCTATACGCAGGCAGCCATGTTCGGCGGCAAGTGGTTCGCCGGACTGTATTCTGTAGTGTTTGTCAGTTACTTTTTTGGCGCGACCATGTATTCTGCATCCTTTGCGGACTACGTGCTCTCCGCGTTTCCGGAGATCAACGGCAAGATCGTGGCCTTCGCTATCCTGACCATATTCGTGGTCTTAAATCTCTGCGGAATCCAGGTGGCTGCGAAAGTACAATATCTGCTGGTAATTGTTCTGGTAATTGCGCTGCTTCTCTTTACAGGTTTCGGAATCATCCATCTGGAACCGGGATATTTTAATGAGAATCAATTTTTCACGAACGGATTCACGGGAGTTATGTCTGCGGCAGCATTGTTGTCCATGGCTACCAGCGGCGCTACCTTTATAATCAATATGAGCCGTGAGGCCAAGAACCCCAAGAAGGATATTCCGTTTTGTATCGTTGTCGGAACTGTGATCGTTACGATCCTTTACATCGGTGTAGGTGTGGTTGCAGCAGGTGTGTTCCCGGTGGAACATGTTGCAGGCCAGAACCTGTCCAAGGTGGCAAGAGAAATCCTGCCCACTCCGCTGTATATTTTCTTTATCGTGGGCGGCGCAATGGTAGCTTTGGTGACATCTCTGAACGCAAACCTGGGATGGCTGCAGGCCCCCATCGCACAGGCCGCGGAAGATGGATGGTGGCCGAAGTTTTTTGCAAAACGTAATGACAAGTTCGGTACACCCCATTATATCATCCTGACAATTTATGTACTCTGTTCAGTTATTATTTTAAGCGGCATGAATGTGGGAGATATTGCAAATATCGGAAACACCCTGGCTAACTGTGTACAGGTCATTCTGTGCCTGGCTATTATCACCATGCCTAAGAAAATACCGGAAATCTGGAAACGCTCCCAGTTCCATATCAATGATAAACTGTATACATTTTTATGTGTCATGGGTGCCCTTGTCAGTGCGGCATTTGTTTACTATGAGTGTCTGGAGATCCATATGAATTATGTTATCGGAATTTTGACTTATCTGGCTGTGGCATGTATTTATCCGCTGATCCGTCAGAAGTTCCACAAGGTGGAGATAGAAGTCAGCTACGAGGAAGCATAGGGGATACCAGAGATAAAATTCAGATTGGGAGGTATTGTAATGTCAGATTTTAATCCGGCTCCGGCTCTGGGGCTGACGGAGGAAAGCTCCAATGAAGAAATAAAAAAAGCAGCATTTCAGTTTGTCCATGAAGTGGGATATATGGTGTTCGGCACAACCGCGATTGACGGGAAGATGCCCACAGCCAGAGGACTGGAAGTGCACTATCTGGACGATGAAGGAAACTTTTATATAGGAATTGCAAAGGGAAAGCCCGTATATTATGAGCTTCAGAAAAATCCATATCTGGTGGGAACCATTATCCGAGATACCGTGAAACGTCTGTCTGCAAGTGTTAGACTGAATGCCCATGTGACAGAGATAGACCCGGAAGAACACCCTGAGATCTATGCGAAATACTGGGAATTGAATCCGGGAACCAAGGCACTTTACAGGAAAGATCTGGATATGTTCCGTATCTTTATCCTGGACAGCGGGGAGGGTGAGATTTTTCATCTTCCCGAGGACGACATTGTCTGCCGTCTGCGTTTCTGCTTCGGCGGTGCCAAAGTCCGTCCCTGGGCCTATGTGATCGATCAGGAGCGCTGTGTGGGATGCGGCACCTGTGAGGAGGTCTGTATGGAGGATGTGATCCATCCAACGGCTGACGGGAAATATGAGATCAAACATTTCGGATGTTTGGAGTGCGGCCGATGTGCCATGAACTGTCCGAATGATGCCATTGACTGCAGCTGCAGATAGGAAAAATAAGGTTTTGATTTTTATATACGATCAAGGGGGAATCTCTCTGTTTCAGCAGAGAGATTTTCCTGTTTCTGTGAAAAACAGAATGAACGTCAGCTTCGCCGTGCGAAGTAAAATCCCGGGTCAGCCCGGCCACAGCAGAAAGTGGACAATTATTGTTGACTTCTAAAAATAAGACTGATATTATGGGAGTGCCGGAATATTAAAGAAAAGTTGAGGAAGTATTTATGGGAACATCTGCTGGAGAAGGGAAAAAACAGGAAAATAAAAAGGAAGAGATTCTGAAAGTATCGCGAGGATTTTTTATAGAACAAGGGTATGAGAAGACAAGTATGCGGCAGATTGCGGCTGCCGCTGATGTGAGCCTGGGGCTGGTAGCTTATCATTTTAAGACAAAACGTGATATTGCGCTGGAGATCGTACAGCGGATGTATCACAGATTTGCCGCTTTTGCGAAGATGTATGTGAACCGGCACAGGAATCCGATCCTGTATTCCGGGCTTCTTGTCAATCTGAATTACATGGTGTTTTCCTCAGAAAAATATGAGGCCTTTTACCGGGATATACTGCGCAATGATATACTGCTCGATGTGATCGCACAGTCCGGGGTGGAGACTTATATGAGTATCCGCGACAACTACAGGCCGGATCTGTCGGATGAGGAAGCCGAAAAAATGGGATGGTATGGCAACTTTATTTCTGTCAGTATGGAACGCACCCTCGTGCTCTATGATGAAAGCCTGGAGATGATGGAGGGAAGCATACCGGATGTGATCTTTAAGTCCTATATGGGGTTGTGGAGATTTCCGGATGTGGATAGGATCATGGAAGAGGTTTGTACTGAGAGCAGAGAGCTGGCAGAAAGGATTCTGGGAGAGCATCCGGAGATATATAGATAGATATGGAAAATACGGGAAAGGCATGGAGAGACTGCAGAGGATCAGGCAGATTACTCTATACCTTTCCTTTTTATTATAAAGAAAGCAACTGAAAATAACAGATCCTGTTAACACAGATTGGTAGAAGTATCCGTATTCAAGCGTTATACTTAATGGAAAGGAGTGTGAAAAATATGATTTCTGTGAATTTGAATACACTGCGTAAGCAGAGGGGCTACTCCCAGGAGGAGGTAGCTGAGAAGATCGGTGTCTCCCGTCAGGCAGTGGCAAAATGGGAGAGCGGTGAGACTGTGCCAGATCTTGAAAATACCATGGCGCTTGCCGGATTGTATGGGGTAAGCATAGATAATCTGGTAAATTACCAGGCAAAAAAAGAGGGGCTGCAGATTCCGCCAAAAGGAAAACATGTATTTGGTTCCGTGACGGTGGGAGAGAGGGGACAGATCGTTATCCCTAAAAAAGCAAGAGATATTTTCGGGATCAAACCGGGTGACAGCCTTTTGATGCTTGGAGATGAGGATCAGGGGCTGGCTATGGTAAAGACGGAAATCTTTATGGAGCTTGCCAAAGAAATTCTGGAGAAAGGGGGCAGATTTGATGAAGGCGATCGAGACAAACAATCTGACAAAGAAATATAAGGATGTGACTGCTGTGGATGAGCTGTGCCTTTCTGTGGAACAGGGAGAACTGTTTGCGCTGCTTGGCGTAAACGGAGCAGGAAAAACCACGACCATAAAAATGCTGTCCTGCCTGACTACTCCCACAGCCGGAGACGCAAAGCTTCTGGGTGACAGCGTGGTGACAGCCCCCATGAAGGTGAAAGAAAAAATCAATCTTTCGCCTCAGGAAACAGCAGTCGCGCCAAATCTGACGGTATCAGAAAATCTGGAGTTTATCTGTGGTATTTATGGGATCAAAAAAGAGGAAGCTGCCCGGAAGGCAAAGGACATGATCGCAAGATGCAGTCTTGGTGAAATTGCAGGAAAAAAGGCCAGGACGCTTTCCGGAGGATGGCAGAGGCGGCTGTCCATTGCCATGGCACTTATCTCAGAACCTGAGATCCTTTTTCTGGATGAGCCTACACTGGGACTGGACGTATTGGCGAGAAGGGAGCTGTGGGATATGATCCGGGAATTGAAGGGCAAAGTGACCGTGGTGCTAACTACACATTATCTGGAGGAGGCGGAGAGCCTTTCCGACAGGATCGGAATTATGTCCGGGGGGAGACTTTTTGCAGTGGGAACGGCAGAGGAACTGACCAGGAAGGCCGGCAGAGAAAAATTTGAGGAGGCATTTGTTGTGCTTTGCAGGGGAGGGAGTTTATCATGAAAACAATGGCATTTGCATCACGGAACGCCAAGGAAATTTTGAGAGATAAGACAACTCTGGGATTTGGTATTGGATTTCCTGTTATTTTGTTACTTCTTTTATCCCTAATCGGGGCAAATGCACCCGTGGATTTATTTGATGTGGATAAATTAACCCCTGGTATCGCTGTATTCGGAATGTCGTTTATATCGCTGTTTTCCGGCATGATCATTGCAAAAGACAGATCAAGCTCCTTTATGATGCGGCTTTTTGCCTCACCTATGGATGCTGGAGATTTTATTGCGGGATATACGCTGCCGCTGATCCCCATGGCAGTGGTGCAGATACTGATCTGTTTTGTGACGGCACTGTTCCTGGGACTTTCTGCCAGCTTGAATATACTGCTGACAGTGGTGGTTTCCATACCAGCAGCGCTGTTGTTTATCGGTATTGGCCTGCTCTGCGGCAGCGTGTTCAATGACAAACAGGTGGGAGGTGCCTGCGGTGCGCTGCTCACCAACTTAAGCGCATGGCTTTCCGGTACATGGTTCGATCCGGCTATGGTCGGAGGTGCATTTGGAAAATTGGCAAAGAGTCTGCCATTTCTGCATGCAGTAGATGCGGGCAGGTATGCGCTTTCGGGGGAATACGGAAAGATCATGCCGGAACTGTTGTGGGTCCTGGCATATGCGGTGGTGGTGGATGCGGCTGCTGTGCTGGTGTTCAGACATAAAATGAAAAGAGAATAGGAAGTACCTCTGGCTTAGGCGCCGTAGAAATCCAGAAACTGTCTGGTTTCCGGGCGTGCAGGTGCAGATAGGATGTTGTCCTTGGGGCCGGATTCCCAGAGGGTTCCGTTGTGAAAGAAATAGACTTCATCCGCGATCCTTTTGGCCTGATTTGCTTTTTTGAATTCAGCCGGGTTTGATAAGAAAAACAGTAGAGCCAGTATCCAAATACTGGATAAAATGAATATAAAATGCTGTCCGGGGGAGTATTGCCCTGGACAGCATTTTGAATTGCTGAGATTGAAGTATTATTTATGGGAATCCGCCATATCGTCAATCAATTTTTCAATCACTTGCTTTTTAACATATACGTCAAAGCTGAGCATGCAGATAAATGCGAATTTCTTCAGGAAATCCTGGTTTTCTTCTTCTGCATTTTCATAGGAATCACAGGCCATTTTGTATTTGCGGACAATATCTTTTGTCAGCGGATCGATCTGCTTTAACTCCAGGCGCATGATTTCCTCATAAATTTCTGTCAGATTCATCTCCCCGTCCTTATTGAAATACTTTTCCGTGAGCGGGCCGAGAAGTACCTGGATATCGCTGATGGACAGAATGTTTTTAAAATAGTAAATAAAGGTCAACATCAGTAAGTGTTCTTTTGTATATTTCTTCTTCACCGGCGGCGGGAGAAGATCGTTTTTGGCATAGTTGTTTATCATGGTCTTGGTCAGGATCTTGTCATCCGCGTGGCGCTTGGATGCGGACAGGTGGCTCTCCATAAAAGTAGTTACCTGATCCATATATAAATCAATGCCCGGAATCTCCTCGGGTTTAATATAATCAATGCGGGAAATGCTGGCTAAAATACTATTCAGCATATCTTTAGTATCAATTGTCATCTCATCACCTCTACGCCCTATTATATAGTTTTTAATACTATTTGGCAAGTCATAATTGTTTTGGTTAGCAAATGACGGAAAAATCCTTTAAAATCAAGGGATTCACGGCCTTTCTCATGCTGTTTCACGGAACGGGATGCACTAAAAAATCCCCCTTTTTCTCCCCTTTTGTCCCCTTTTTGTCCCCTTAAAATTTACCCGACAATATGGATATTCTTGAGCTGTTCTTCTTCCTGCTCTTTTAATTTATGTGTGACATGCAGATAGATCTGTTTTGTGATAATGCTGTCATCATGACCAAGGCGCCGAGAGATGGCATCCAGGGTCATTCCATTGGCGAGTAACAGGGAGGCGTGAGTGTGTCTGAGAACATGAGGCGTAACCTCGAAGCCCAGAACTCTCTCTGCAGTCCGTTTGAGGGCATTGTTGTAGACAATGTAAGAAACATAGTCACCGTGCGTATTGCAGATAAATAGTTTGGTGCGGTAACCCTTGAACACACTTTCTTGTTTGGTAAAAAGTAGAATATCCCTGCACGCCTTTTCGAGCTCTGGTTGCATATATACATCCCTGTTAGAGGAGAGTGTCTTGGGAGCATCTATACTTTTAAGTGCGGGGAAAATTGTCTTATCAATGTGGATAACATGCTCCGCAAAGTCGATGTCTTGTGTGTTCAGGGCGATAGCTTCTCCAATTCTCAGACCGGATAGAGACAGAAATTTGGTCATCAGCTCCCATTTCTTACTCTTAAAACCGGATAGGAGTTTTTGAAGCTCATCCGGTTCCAGGTATTTATCTTCGAGTTTTTCCCGACGAGTATTGTTTTTGAAAGGCTTAAATTTTCCGAGGAAGGAAATATCGGCTATGTAATCATTTTCGTAACCCCAACGAAAGATTGCATTGATCCGGTTACGGACATTATTCAGGTAACCGTTTGGTTTGTCTGATCGGACCAGGGTTTCCTTCAGAAAATTGGCCGTTATCCTGCTTACTTTAATATCCTTGTCAAAAATGTGCAGGATGGAGTTACACATATAGTATGTGGAGTTGTAGGAAGATTTCTTTAATATCAGTTGCTGAAATTCCAGGTATTTATTGATCAGTTCCCCAAGTGTGAGATCTGATTCTTCCTGGTGTCCTGTTTGCCGTTCCTCGATCATCATCATCAAGATCTCCAGTGCTGTCTTCCGGGTAGAGGCTGTGTTCTTATCCAGGGTCACAGAGACGCGTTTTTGTTTTCCGGTTAGGTAATCTTCATACTGCTCTACATACTTAAATTTTCCGTTGTTCTGTTTTTCAATCCACATTCATATCATCCTTTCTATTTTGTAAATGCCGAAAAAGGGTACAAAAATAACAGCCAGCAAGAACAATTGTTCCGCTTGCGTGGCTGCTCCGGAGATGATACAATATTAGTTGCGAAGTAATATGTGTATCTCTCCGGAGATATAGGCCGTTCCGGGTTGCCGCCCGGGGCGGTTTTTGTTATTTAAATTTATCAAGATTTTCTTTTGCTTTCGAGAGAGCATTTACAGTGCCTTCGCTATCCTGTGATTCTGCACCACGGTAAACATATTTAATTGCCTTAACCGTGTTGTATCCAGCGTCATATGCTGCCCGAGTAGAATCTTGCAGTTCGGAAACATTATTTGCCGGAGAATTTGCTTCGATATATCTATAAATATATTCCCCAAAATACATGGACTGCTCCATAACTTCATTGTTCTCATAAAAATTGTCTTTATGTGCTTTTAGATATTCAAAAGCTTCTTCCCATTTTGCATCAGCATCTTTTTCAGATATGTTTTCTGCATCATGCTTTGCTTGTAACAAAATCTCATCAACTTTTGCAGATGTACCATCTTCTGCGGTACTTTCTGTCTTATCAGAGTTGGAATCGCCTGCATTTTTAACAGTATTTTCTTTTTGTGTTTTACCTGCATCATTTGGCATCTTTCCCGTTAAATTGTTAGCAATGCCTGAAATAACACCGATTATCAAAAATACAATCACGGCTAAGATGGCGATTTTTCCTTTTGACAACTTTTTCTTTTCCATTTTTCTTCCCCCTTTAAGGTATATTTTTATTAAAACGCCGGAGCGGTTTAATCTATTTAAGACGTAATTTAATAAGTTCCTCCGGATATCCAGTACACTGACAAAATTGCTCACGGGTATAACCAGCACATTCTTGTAGCATATCATCAGCTATCAAGAGATAAGCCGCAAATTCATTGGCCTGGCGCTCCACGCGTGATGTAAGTAGTAGCGTGTGATGAGCCATAAAGCAACAGTTTTCTTTACAATGTAATAAGGCATGCCCCAACTCATGAGCCATTACGACTTTTAGTAGTGCCTCATTATCTAAGATATCTTCATTTATAAAAATCCATCGGATACGTTTTAAATATCGGTAATTTCCCAAAACATTTCCCATTGGTAGAATAGCAATATGTATGCCAAGCATTTTTGCTATTTTCCAAGGGTCATTTGTGCCGCACAAGCGGACATAATAAGCGACAATTCTTTTTATATCATTGTTACGCGCCAATCAAATCACCTACTTTTTGTTCTTGTACGGGTTATATTTAACTTTGTTTTCTTTCTTTGATTCTTTCAAAGCATACTCTATAGCATTTTCCAAAAGTATTAAAGACTTTTCATCCATTTCGACACCATTGTAAAACAAGGGCCCGTCTTCTCCGTTTCTTATTTCTTTCATTATCCGGTCTAAATCCCTCCCTATTTCGCGTTCATCTTTTGCGGTTAATTCAGTTTTAGTTGTCGAGATTTCCCTCTCTTTACCTGTCATTAAATAGTCAACAGTAACACCGAAATAATCGGCAATTGGTTTTATTTTTGATAAATTGGGGGCAGTTTTGTTTATTTTGCTGATGTATCCTTTACCAAAACCAAGTTGTTCTTCTAATGATTTGCTGGTGATTCCGTTCTTTTTACATAGAAATTGAATTCTTTCTTTTACGTTCATATGGCCGCCTTTCAAAAAAAAAGTTGCGAAAAAGCGCAAATTAAGCTTGACATTTGCCATAAAACGCGTATAATGAAATTATGAGTTGCGATAAATGGCAAATATAAGAAAAATGCGTTTGTAACTATTGTTGTGGTGACTTTATTTTACTATAAATCGCAAAAAAAATCAATGTAAATTTGTTATTTATCGCAAATTCATAAAATGCGCACAGAAAGGAGAGATGATAATGGTTTATGATAACCTGAAAGAAATTTGCAAAGAAAAGCACATTACATTCCAAGAAATTGAAGCATTAGCAGGACTTGGAGCGGGGTGTATTAGCAGATGGAAAGATGGAAAGGTAAGCCCGAACATGGATACATTAAAAAAAGTTTCGGGTGCAATAGGTGTTAAGGTTATAGACCTTATAAAGGAGTAACAGGTCGAAAAGTAAAGAATCTAAAAAAAGGTGGAAAAGTAAATGAAAATCACAATCAATTTGGACGAGTGCCCATGTTCCGGCATATCTCCCAATTATGTGTATCGTTCTTTGTATATGGAGTATTGGAGTAAATTACAAAAAATATATCAAAATCATTTGTGGGGAATGGCAACAGTCTGTGATTCAACTGCCCGAGAACTATATGCGCAGAAGACTGGGCGAAGTAAGAATGTGAAAAATTTGATACTTACATATGCAGATGCTGAAGCTTGTTTTGAATTATTCAAACAGTTTGCGGACGTGTGGAGCAAGAATTGTTTGACAAATTGTTAAGCCTGGCCGATTACTTCGGCGTGCCAATTGAGTATTTTTGGAATCCTAGGTCAGATGGACGGAATGGCGAAAAAAATAGAGGAGGTGAGGAAGGAAATGAAAATGGAAAGACTGGATTCTCTTCACATTGATGTAAAAAAGGACATTTACGAAGTAAACGGAAGAGATATCTCTCAAAGTGGCAAATATCTTAGTTTGGTATTTAAAGATGGAGCATGGACGCTGGTGATTTCAGAAGATACTGTATATAGCACAAGCGTCCACCCAGAGATTAAGGAATGAGTTTACTAATAAAATCTACAACTTCATTAAAACCATTTTTAAAACGATTTTCCATGTAAATAATAAAGTGGTCGTTGGCGAAAAAGCCACCATTATAATACATTGTGCCTAATCCCGCTCGAGATACTTCCGCAACAGTTGCCTTTATATCGTTTAAAGGCCATGAAGAGCAGAGCTTGTAAGTTTTAATTTCATCGGGTTCAAAATGTTTGGCACGTACTTTATCTACACCGGATTTTCGTTTTTCTAAGTATGATTTGTACATAGAGCATACGAGTTTATCAGCATCCTTTGTGAGTTCAACCATAGCAATCTCCTTTCATTCGTACTTGGCCTGGCGGGGCCTGTACTTAGATTATAGGAGATAGAATACCAAATAGCAAGAAGGGAGGAAATACAAAGTGACCGTTATAAAACAAATGTATGGAAATCCAGTAATGAATGTAAAGGGAATTTGTGAACAGTTCCATATCAGCGACCGTACCGCAAGAAAATATATGAAAGAAATCGAAACAAACCGAGACAGATACGGAGAGTTTGCTGTAATGGGCGAAGGAACTTTGAAAAGAGTAAATTACCTTGCTTTCACAGATTATTGGAAATTCAAAAACAGGCTTGCTGATAAAAATGCAAGAAAACATGTTCCTGAGTACAAACCGCAAGAGATAGCTAAATCTTTAGGGTTCTATGGTACAGAAATTTTATAGAGGAGGTGATATACCATGCACTACAACACCATAAAAGACGCTGCTCTATGCACAGCACTGGCGGCCCTGACAGGATGGTGGCAGCCGCGGGATGCACCACAAGCAGTTATGTGTTACATATTTATATTTGTGCTGTTGGTGATCACATTTGAGGTGGCTAGAGACCAAGGAAATAAGAGGAGGAAACCATGACTTACAGAGAAAAATTACAGCAAGAACACCCTGAAACAGTATCAAATAGGTATTGGGGAGGATGCAGAAGCTGTCCAGACAGCTATGGATATGAAGATTATTCTGAGTGTGATGAATCAGGTAGAAATTGTGAAGCATGTTGGGACCGGGAAATTCCGGAGAAAGGGAAAATGAATAATTTAATATTATATTGTATTGACGCAATTGAGGAGAATATGGCAGATGGAGAATTGATAGATGCAGACAGCCGTCTGAAATATGCTCTCATGTATTTGTCAAACGATGAAGAAATAAGTGAGTTGTACGAACTCATTAAAAATGGAAAAGCCCCTGGCGCCGGGAAGCAATCAGGGACTAAAAAATAATAACACACCCTCATTATAGAGGGAAGATGGGAGGAAAGTCAAGATGAACAGAGAATTAATCACCAGAGCCACAAAGTGCAGGGACGAAATCGAGCGTCTGGGGAAGATTATAGGAAAATGCAACAATGCTATCGAGGAAATCGGTCACGGCGCTGACATCAAGATTGTGGGCAGTATACACCCTGATATCAACTTAAATGATTGTCGCTTGGATGACGGCCAGGAAAAGCTGATGCAGGACATGCTCGTGGCTATACTTAAAAATCGGATAGAAAAGGCAGAAGCAGAACTGGAAATGTTACTGCCAAAGGAGGAGGAGAAGAATGAATAAGAAGGCGTTTGAAATACAGGCAGGCAGTACGGTTTTAGTGGAGTACGGTATACCGGATAACTATGTACCTTTCAAGGTGCGGGCGGTGTATGCGACTGAATCTAAGGTTGTGCTCACTGCAGAATCAAAAGTGGGAAATGAGACATTTGTACTCCGCCCGGAGGAAGAACTTCTGGTGCTGCCATGAGTGAGCCGTACATGATCATTGACAATGCGGATCATGGTGAATGGCTGCAGGCCCGGAGTTATGGCATCGGTGGTTCCGACGCATCGGCGATCCTGGGGATGAATCCATATAAGACCAACATAGAACTCTTTGAGGAGAAGACAGGCCGCAGGATCCCGGAGGATATATCAGACAAACCTTATGTACGATATGGGACCATGGCAGAGCCGCTTATCCGGGAACTGTTCATGCTGGACTACCCGGAATATCAGGTGTCCTACCATGAGAACCGCATCTTAAGGAGTAAGGAGTACCCATTCCTTCAGGCGTCCCTGGACGGGGAGCTGACAGACCAGGAAGGCCGGAGGGGTATTCTGGAGATTAAGACAACTAATATCCTGCAGTCTATGCAGTATGAGAAGTGGAAAGACCGCATCCCAGATAATTATTATATCCAGGTGTTACATTATCTTTTGGTGACAGGGTATGAGTTTGTGATACTCCGGGCGCACCTGATCAGCAACTGGGGACAAGATAAGCGGACAACAGCGAAACATTATTTTATAGAACGGTCTGACGTCCAGAATGATCTGGACATGCTCCTTCGGGAGGAACAGAAGTTTTGGAAGTATGTGGAAAGCGGCAGGAAACCACCTTTGATACTGCCGGAGATATAGAGGAGGAAAGTCATGGAATTAAAGATTACAACACCCATGGCTCCCGGTATACTGCCGGAAGTCCAGTGGAACAATGAGGAACTAAGAAAAGATGTTGCCGGGAAGGCTGAGGAATATAAAAATACAGCTTACACTGCTGAACAGTTACCTGAAATGAGGAAAGATCGGGCGAAACTGAATGCCTTGGTGACAGCTTTTGAGGACCAGCGGAAACAGGTCAAAAAGTTTTACAACACTCCATATGACAAATTTGAGAAAGAAGTAAAAGAAGTGCTGGCTCCGGTCCGTGAGGCGATCACGTTGATTGATAAGGGGATCGCTGAAGTAGAGAAAAAGTACCGGGAAGACCGTAAAGCCAAAATGCAGGAGCTGTATGAAAAATATGTAGGTGACCTGAGAGGATTAGTGCCATTTACCCGTACTGTGAAAGAAGAATACTATAAAAAGGCTTTCACAGACAAGAAACTGGAACAGGCGTACATAGACTTCTTTGGCCGGATACGGGAGGACATGAAAGCCCTTGAGGAGCTTCAGGAAAGATACAGGGACAAAGCACTTTTAAAATATGTGGAATCTTTCAGCCTGTCAGATGCGCTCCGGGAAGGGAAGCGTCTGGAAGAGCTGGAACAAGCCATGGAAGAGCGCCGGAGGAGCCAGGAAGCTGAGAAGGCTGCCCGTGATGCGGCAAAACAGCGGGAAGAGCCACAGGCCAGGCCGCAAGCACAGGCACAACAGCAGGAAGCGACCATTACGGAAACTGTAAATACGGCAAATGAAGAGGAACCAATCATAAGCCTGGACTTCCGGGCGTGGGGAACAAAAGAGCAGCTTATGGGACTTCGGCAGTACATGATCGACAATAATATCAAATTCGGAAAGGTGGAGTAGAGATGGCAGTAGGAAACAGCCTGGCAAACAGGCAGGCAAAGACAACCCTGACAGCATATCTGACAAATGATGCAGTCAAAAAGCAGATCAATAACGTGGTGGGAGGAAAGAACGGTACAAGGTTTATCTCCAGTATTGTGTCAGCGGTGCAGACCACACCGGCGCTGCAGGAATGTACGAATCCCAGTATCTTATCAGCGGCCCTCCTGGGAGAAGCTTTGAATCTTTCACCGTCTCCCCAGTTGGGGCAGTATTATTTAGTGCCCTTCAATAATAAAAACAAGGGATGCAAAGAGGCCCAGTTCCAGCTTGGGTACAAAGGATATATCCAGTTGGCAAAGCGGAGCGGTGTGTATAAAAAGATCAATGTCATATCCATCAAAGAAGGGGAACTGGTTTCTTACAACCCTTTGGAAGAGGAACTGGAAGTAAATCTCATTGAAGACGACATCATCCGTGAGGAAACTCCCACGATTGGCTATTATGCTATGTTTGAGGAAGTCAATGGATATAAGCACAGCATGTACTGGTCTAAAAGAAAGATGCTGGCACATGCGGATAAATACAGCCAGGCATTTCACCTTCATGCGGTAACAAGCAGCAATCCAAAATATTCCAGGGTGTCTTATGAAGATTTTGAAAAAGGGAATTACCCCAAAGAAGACGCCTGGAAGTATTCCTCTTTCTGGTACAAGGATTTTGACGCTATGGCCCATAAGACTATGCTCCGCCAGTTAATAAGCAAGTGGGGAACCATGAGCATTGACCTGCAGACAGCTGTTGAAAAAGATATGGCAGTTATCCGAGAAGATGGTACACCGGAGTATGTAGAGAATGAGGAGACGGATGATAATGTGGCAGTAGAGCAGGATTACCGGGAAGCCGCGCCACAGGATGAACAGGAACAGGTGGAAACTTCTCCGCAGGATTCGGAGAGGCAAATGAGTATGGAGGATGAATTTTTCTGTGGATTATAAGAGGTTCCGGCCTTGTGCCTGAATGATATATCACACAAAAATACACACGGCAGCCCTGATTAAGCCAGGGCTGCGGAAAGGAGCAGTATGGAACATTTTAATTTAGAGGAGCTTGCAGGAGGCGCTTTTACAGAACAGATCAACCGTGAGATACGGAATGTGATGGAGAACATCCAGGACCCAAATACGGAGGCAAAGAAGCCGCGTAAGATTACGGCCACCATTACTTTTAAGCCAAATGATAAGAGAGATTTTATTACCACAAGTGTTGAGGCAAAACCTACACTTGTACCCGCACTTGGTGCAGTGACTGCCATTAGTGCAGGAAAGAATCTGAAAACAGGGGAAGTGGAGGCTGTAGAGATTGGTAACCAGATCCCAGGCCAGATGTCCATGGATGAAGTTGAGGCGATACAGGCAGTGCAGGAAAGAAGAGATAAGCAGGAAGCTGATAGCCATAACGGTGAATCCAACGCTATGGTCCGCACCGTTGACCAGTCTACAGGCGAGATCTATGAGACACCGGCAAGTACCAGTAACAATGTGATCGATCTAAGAGCCGCCAGACAGGCTTAAATAATAGGAGGATAAGAATATGTTAAGAGAAGCTATGCAGTATATCGCAGGATTAAAAGAGGAATCTATGGACCCGAAGGTGATCGAGATCAATGGGAAGACTTATTGCAATAAGAACCTGACAAGATATGATGAGGAGCCGATGGCCAGTGCGATCGAGGCCACTACTCTGACAGCTATGATCGACTATATTAAAAACTGTAAAGATGAGCTGCGGGAATCCATGGTCATCCATGTGGTGAATCCAACCACTGTAAAACTGTATTCCGGACTGACAAAGGAAAGGGACAGGGAGCATCTGTTCAAATCCTATGCGGCTGTTCCAAAATTTAGCTATGGTAACTGGTACAGCCAGGAAGAATTTATCATTGAGATGCAGGCGGATTTTGAGGTGACTGATGACTTACAATTGATTCTTAAAGTTGCTGGTAATGTAGAGGCAAAGACAACCCAGAACTATGTAGATGACGGCACGAGCCAGCGTGCAACTATCAAACAAGGGATTGCATCCAGGGCGGATGTAATTGTGCCGAATCCGGTCACACTGGTTCCGTATCGTACATTTTTGGAGGTAAAGCAGCCGGCCAGCGAGTTTGTTTTCCGAATCAAAGATCATGGAGGAGAACCTCTATTTAAGATCGTGGAGGCAGAAGGCGGCCTGTGGCGTAATGAGGCTATGAACAATATCAAGCAGTATCTTATTGAGAACCTGCGGAATAATCCGGTATATGAACGCATTACCATCATTGCATAAATAGTTTTATCCCCTGCCCTGGAAACGGGGCAGGGAGATTGGAGAATAGTATGAGCAGTATATGTTTTACAGTGCCAGGAAAGCCGCAGGGGAAAGCCAGGGCCAGGACGGGATATAACCCAAAGACAAAGCAAGTCATGTCCCACACACCGGATAAAACGGTCCTGTATGAGAACTTTATAAAGACATGTTACATGCAGGTAACAGATAAAAGTTTTGATAATGGTCAGCCATTATCTATAAGTATCGTGGCTTGCTTTGAACCTATTAAGAGTATATCGAAGAAACAGCGGGAATTAATGCTGCAGAATAAAGTACGACCTACTAAAAAGCCTGATATTGACAATATAATCAAGGCGGTGCTGGATGCGCTAAATGGCATAGCTTATAAGGACGATACCCAGGTAGTGCAGGTTATGGCTCAAAAAAAATATGCAGACAAGGCTTTTGTGGAAGTGGCAATATGTGAATTATAAAAGGAAAAGCAGGTGATACCATGGCAAGGCCCAGGAAAGAGGGCGTGGCATACTTTTCCTTTGATGTGGACTTTTTCTCGGATAAAAAGATTAAGATCTTAAAAGCCAGGTATGGGGCAGATGGGATCACCATATACATATACCTGCTTTGTGAAATCTATAAGAATGGATATTATTTAAAGGTTGACGATGACTTTGAATTTGTCATATCTGATGATTTAAATATGAACTGCGATAAGGTGAAGCAGGTTTTGACATTCTTACTGGAACGGTCGATGTTTGATAAACAGCTTTTTCAGTCGGACGCTGTCTTGACCTCTACCGGAATACAGAAACGGTTCCAGCTCATGGTGAAGTCCAGAGCGAGCAAGAACCCTATAGTAGTGAAGGATTTCTGGATCCTTTCAGAAGAGGAAACAGAAACCTTTATTAAAGTGAACCCTTCTTTAAATAATTCCATGAATAACGAAGATTATTCCGAGAAAAACAAGCCTGATTCCAGGAATAATGCCATAAAGGAAAGTAAAGTAAATAAAAGTATTTATATAGATACGGCTCCGCCGGATAAATCCTTTTCTCCTGAGCTTGAAAAGGCATTCCAGTTATTCCTTGTCTGCAGACAACAGAATGGGCAGAATCTGAATCCAGAGCAGATACAGATATTAAGAGAAGAACTCTGCAACCTGTCCGAAAAGGAATCTGAGCGTATGGCAATCGTAAAGAAGGCAACGGTCAGTAATTGGAAGAGTTTTTACCCCTTAAAAAAGGCAGCAAGAAAAGCGGAGCCAAAGAAGAAAACAAAGTTCAGTAACTTTAATGGTCGGGAGTATGATATGAGTGCTTTGGAATCCCAGTTGCTGAACAGTCAGAAGGGAGGGACAGATCATGGACAATAGGGTAAAAACAATAGAGATTGACCATGACAGGGACGACGTAACTTTCGGAGGTTGTGGCCAGTGCGTATGCCGGAGCTGCCTGTACTGGTGGTCAGGCCGGTGCCCTTACGGTGGCTGTTGGGATAACCACAGGGCGGAGGTAGATCCATACGACAAAGCACACCCGGATAAGCCACCAAGGACGGTGTGGAGCCATTGGGATAAGTCCGGGGAGCAGGCGCACTGGTGTAGAGGCGGGGTATTTTATCCGGTATACTACTGCCCGGGGTTTGTAAAATATCAAGGACAGAAAGTGCAGGAGTGCTTAAAAGCGATGGTCTCTGTTTATCAGGACGGATATATTAACTGTTCACTGGTAGATACACTGGGGTGTGAGGCGTGCTACCGGCAGTTTGAGGATAGATTGGAGGAATGAGCATGGTGAGATTTAAATTGGCAGGCATAAGTAATCAAGATGCGATTGAGTATTTGAAACAGGAAATTGAGTATAAGTGTAGGGTAACAAGCCCATTGCTTGAAGGTGTCAAACCTGATTGTGTGAAAGTGTATGAGGCCGCAATCACTGCTCTGGAATACCAAAGGGAAATATATACAATCCTTCCACGCATATACGAAGAAATCGGGAAGAGAATGTTCAGCGCCGAATGTTACAATAAGGATTTTGACGGGAGAGAAATCACAAATCTTTTGTGCTATGGGGATGTTGCAGACATTATAGATAAGTATTTAGGATATGATAGCATACCTTCTCCTTGGCATAAGGTTGCGGAGGGGGACTTGCCAAATCATACAAATCGAGTGCTTGTATATATAAAATACAAGGCATCTAATAGAATACCGCCATATTGTGTTGCAAATTACGCTGGTGGTAAGTGGTGGTATCCCTCAGACCGAGAGATAATCGGAGAAGCGCGGGTAATAGCCTGGATGGAATTGCCAGAGTATATGGAGGAGTAAACATGTGTAAGGATTTTGAGTGTGTACATGATCAGTGCGGTATATGCAGCTATACGGATGATGAGTGCGAATATGAGCAATGCGATATGTGGAGTGACTGTTCCCAGTGTATTTATGGGGCGCAGTGCTCCCCGAGACAAGGAGATGAGAGAGACAGTGGATGAGAGACTGGCTGCCATACTGGCCCTGCAGCGTCGCCTGGATCGGTGGCGCCGGGGCTGGCATGAGCAGTATAGAGAGCAGGCACTAAAATTACGGGCACCTGAGGTATGCCGGAACTGCAAAATTGCAGGAGTGATAGACATGTACGGAATATTGATATATGGCTGTGATATGAGCCATTGCATAGCAGACGAGGAGGAGAAGAGATGAAAGCATTTCAGTGTAGCCGATGCGCCCAACTCCAACAGGACGATGTATCAGACAAGGTATTTTGTCCTTTTGCGCAGCCGGTGCCAAGATTTAGGGATAAGTCAGATCGTGATCTGTGTCTGGAGGCATTTAAGCCACTGCCGCCGGAAAGCCAGTGGCACGAGAGATTTGGTTGGGAAAAATAAGGAGAACTTATGAAGTGCAAAAAATGCGGCGGCAAAACGCAGGTAACGGATACAGAGGAGAGCTTAGACGGGTTCGTGGTAATGCGGAGGAGGCAGTGCCCGAACTGCGGGAACCGCTTCAAAACCACTGAAACTATATGGGAGAGTATGAGACCACACAAATCCCATGAGAAGGACACAACTTTCCGGAATGCGGAGGGGTACAGGGATGAGACGCCAGGTAAGGCAATATATTATGCTGATCATCTGCCGCCGGCAGTGTGGAAGGTTGTCAAGGCGCTGAGAGAATTTGCGGAGATAGCCAAGCTGGATCTAGTGGAGATAACACTGGAAGACAGGAAGAATAAGAGACAGCATAGCTGGAGGAGGTAAAAATGAAAAAATTATTTATAAGCCAACCAATGGTTGACAGAACTGATGATGAAATATTTGCAGAAAGAGAAAAAGCGATTTCAGAGGCTAAAGCATTGTTGAGAGAAGACATCGAAGTAATAGACTCGTATACAGATGTACTTATGAATCCGCTTGGTTATTTGGGGTATTCCATCACCTGCTTGTCCAAAGCGGATATTGCATACTTTGCAAAAAGTTGGCAGGACTACAGAGGATGCAGAATAGAACATGAATGTGCTTTGCAATATGGAATTAAAATACTTTTGAGCGAGTTTGATCCGCATAAAACAGTAATCGGTAAACGGATAGATGCCGGATGTTGGGATTAAGCAAAATAAGTAGAGGAGGTAGAGCCAATGGACAAGAAGACACTAAAACAGTACAGGGCACTGCTGAAAGAGCAGGCGCTGAATGACAAGGCCATAGACAAGCTGTATGACCGTGCAGCACAGGTTCCTACTGTCATGGGCAAGGTGGTAGGCTCCAGTCATGACTTTCCCTATACTGAGGTAAGGACATCTGTACAGATGGATGAACCAAAAGAAGCCGATGAGATTGCCCGGAGGCTGCGGATCCGGAAGGAGAGGCAAGAGCAGATCAGGGCGGCGGTATTGGAGATTGAGCAGTTTATAGCGGGGATTTCGGATAGTGTTGATAGACAGATTTTTGAGTTGGCCTTTTTGAATGGAATAGCACAGCAGGAGATTGCCGCAACAGTTGGATATACGCAGGCGAGAGTTTCACAACGGATAAAGAGTGTCTTAGAAGATTAATACAATTTATAAAAAAACTATGGTATTATTATTATAGAGCCAGTGGGCGAAAGCAAACGGCTCCTTTGGATGTTGACTATCCTCCTCTTGTTGTTCGGCTGCCGGGTGTCATAGCCCGGTGGCTGATTTGGGTAAGAGTTTGTTTTGCGGTTTCTTTGCATCGGCCTAAAACGATGAAACAAAAACCGCATGTCCCAGGACTGGGATAAAGCGCTGGAGCATTGCGGTGTCTGTTTACAGGCTCTGTGGTGCCAGGTGCATCAGATTTAAAAAAACAAATAACACCTGGTTGGCAATATGCTGGCTGGGTGTTTTTGCGTGCAAATATAAGCCAGATTGGAAGGTGAGGTGATGGCAGGGTATGAAAACATAAAGGATCATGGATTTGATAAGCGAACCGCGGAGGAACGGCGGGAGCTTGCGATAAAGGCTGGTAAGGCATCCGGTGAAGCCCGGAGACGGAAGGCAGACTTTAGGAAGACCCTGAACATGCTCCTTACCGCCAAAATAGACAGCTCAGAGTGGACTCCGGTACTGGAGGCTATGGGACTGGAGAGCACCCTGGAGTCAGCCCTCAATATGGCCATGATCAAGGAGGGGCTGGCGGGAAATGTGAAAGCTTATGAGGCCATTGCCCGGTATTCGGGTCAGTCTGACCGGACAGCAGCCGATGAGAAAGAGCAGGAAGCCAAAACAGAACAAATGAGAGCGCAGGCTGAACGTCTTAACCGTGACTGCATGGATGATGAGATGTGTGATGGCGTGGAGGTGATAAATGATGCCCCGAAAGAAACAGGTCAAGATATCTGATATTGTGATACCAAAGTATCTGCCGTTGTTTAATAACAAAAAAGTGAAACATATCATCCTGACATCCGGCAGGGCAGGCACGAAGTCAAGTTATGCGGCAATCAAGGCGGATTACCAGATCATATCTGATCCAGGCGGTTCAGTGGTGGTATTGCGTAAGCACCATAACAAGCTGCGAAAGACAGTATACAAAGAAATGCTGCGGGGTATCAACCGTCTGCAAATACCAAAAAACAGGTTTGTCATCACAAAGAGTCCTATGGAGATAACCTACAAAAAGTATGGTACAACCATCTATTTTTCAGGTTCTGACGGCATTGATGATACAAAAGGTATCATTGATGAAGACAAGCCTATTAAACTTGTGGTGTTGGATGAGCTGACAGAATTTTTTGACGATGGTGAGGGAGAGGACGAGCTGGCTAATATTGAGGCTACTTTCGTCCGTGGCAATAAAGCTGGGTTTCAGATGGTTTATCTGTATAACCCACCGAAAAACCCGAATGCACCTGTCAATAAGTGGTGCAAAAAGATGGAACTACGGTCTGACTGCATCCACATTCATACGGATTATAGGGATGTCCCTGCTGACTGGCTGGGACAGGACTTGATTGATTCTGCTGAGGTCATGAAGCGGTCAGACGAAAAGATGTACCGCTGGACATGGCTGGGTGAACCTGTTGGAGTGGACGAGCTTATCTATTACATGTTTGCAGACCGCCACAGGCAGCGGCCGGAACCGGAACGGATATATGAGCGGGTGTACATAGGTGGTGACTATGGCCAGCAGAATGCGACCACTTATCAGGGGTTCGGTATTGATGATTACCGCAGACAGTTTACTGGGCTGGGTGAATATTACCACAGCGGCCGTGAAACGGGCAGGCAGCGCAGTCCTTCCGATTATGCTAAAGACCTGGTTGAGTTAATGGATGACATCCATGAACAGTACGCAGCTAAGGTCTTTTATATATTCCTGGATCCATCAGCGAAAGGCCTCCAGGAGGAAATCCGAAGGGCCACCAGGAACTTGGACTACCAGGTACTTGTTAAAGATGCGGAGAATGATGTGGCCCTGGGTATCAGCAGGGTGCAGAAGGCACTGACCTTCGGGGTCATGACCGTTGCGCCGGCGCAAGAACACGCAGTAGAGGAGTTCGGCCTATATGAGTATGACAAGAAATCCATAGAAAAAGGCAAGGAAGTCCCAATCAAAGACAATGACCACTGTATGGATGCCATACGCTATGCGGTGATGGGGGCATGGAAATACATTAAGTATTGGCTCCCAGTGGACGAGATGGAGGAAGAGGTGGAAGACATTGGACATATTTAGTTATTTTCAGAAGAAAGGCATTGATACGGTGGATGCCTCCTTTTACCGGAAAATTGAAGAATGGAAAAGCTGGTACAATGCTCGTGTCAGAAACTTTTCCTTCTATCGGGTATATTCTGGCCAGGGTACCTATAACCGCAGGAAACGCAAGAGCCTGGGGATGGCAAAAAAGCTGTCCGAGGACATTGCTGATCTGCTTTTGAATGAACGAGTAAAGATTACACTGTCAGATGAGGCAACAGGGGATTTTGTACAGCATGTGCTGGATGATAACCAGTTCCTGGTACTGGGCAATGATTACCAGGAACGTAAAGCATATACCGGTACTGTGGCGTATGTGCCATATCTGTATGACATGGAGGTGTCAGAAGATGGTTCAATTCTATCCGGTCAGATAGGTATTGATTATGTGAGCGCCGGAAACATCTACCCTGTGAGCTGGAATAACGGGCAAGTGACAGAGTGCATTTTTACGTTCCCGAAGACGGTCAGCCGGAAAAAATATGTGCAGGTGCAGTACCACAAGCTGGAGGCGGGGCAGTACGTGATCGAGAACAGTGTGCTGGAATGTGTATCCGGGAGCCGGGAGGGAAAGGAACTTATGCCTGACGAATGGAAACAGCTCCGGCCTTTTGCTACATTGGCTGCCAGGATGGAGACGGGGGCTGAAGAGCCACAATTTGTCATTGACCGTCTGAATATCGTGAATAATGCTGATGAGGATGAAAGTAATCCGATGGGAGTTGCCATTTTTGCAAACTCTATTGATGTGCTTAAAAAGCTCGACGTCGAGTATGATTCCTACAGCAGTGAATTTGAGTTGGGCCGAAAACGTATATTTGTAGCGCCGGAGATGTTGAAAAACATAGATGGTTCACCGGCATTCGACCCAGAGGACAGCGTTTTCTACAAGATGCCTGACGAATACGACAAGGGAAAAGAAGGTCTTATCCATGAAATAAATATGGAACTACGTGCCGAACAGCACAGCAAGGCAATCAATGATGATCTGAATTATCTATCACTAAAATGCGGATTTGGTACGCAGCGATACCGCTTTGATGGAGGCAATGTTAAAACGGCCACGGAGGTTATTTCTGAGAATTCTGATATGTACCGTATGCTGAAAAAACATGAGATCATCTTAGAGGATTCCCTGAAACAGCTTATACAGATCATCATTCGCCTGGGCCTGGTTCTTAATGAACCATTGATGCAGGATGCAGAGATTGTTATTGACTTTGATGACTCCATTATAGAGGATAAGCAGTCTGAACGGCAGCAAGATCGGACAGATGTAAGCATGGGTGTCATGTCCAAAGCGGAATACAGGGCAAAATGGTATGGAGAGACACCAGAAGAAGCGGAGAAGAATCTTCCTGAAGAAGCCGGGGTGATTGAATGATGACACATGGAGAGCTGGAAAAGATCCCACTGCCTTTTCAGCGCCATATGTCTGATCTGGAGAACAGGATCATGGCGGATCTGGTGGAGCGGCTGAAGGCCAACCGAGAGATTACGTCCACAGCAGACTGGCAGATCAACCGTTTAAAGCAGCTCGGCCTGTCAAACAGCTATATCAAACAGCAGATTAAAGAGGCGGCAGGACTGAATGACGCGGAAATAGATAAACTGTATGGAGATACTGCGAAGGAATCTTATATCAGAAATCGGGACCTGTATCAGAAAATGGGGAAGGATATCACTCCGTTTGAGAAGAACCGGGAGCTGCAGGAACTATTGGCTGCCGTCAAGGAACAGACAGCGGAACAGATGCATAATATCACCGGTTCCCTGGGGTTTGCTATCCGAGGCCCTGACGGGAAGATCATGCATTCCCCGCTTAAAAAGTTTTATCAGGATACTCTGGATGCCGCCATGTTTGATATGGCAACCGGAACCTTTGATTATAATACCGTGCTCAACCGGACGATCCAGGCCATGACAAACAGCGGCCTGCGGTCCATTGACTATGATTCAGGGCGCAGTTACAGAGTTGATACAGCAGCGCGCATGTGTATTTCTACGGGATTTAACCAGGTACAGGCTAAGATCAATGAGCAGGTGGCAAAAGACCTTAAAACAGATTACTTTGAGGTATCCTGGCATGGAGGAGCAAGGCCGTCACATCAGGTCTGGCAGGGGAGGGTATACAGTAAAAGTGAACTTGGTAGTGTATGCGGGCTGGGGAGTCCTGGTGGATTATGTGGTGTCCATTGCTATCACAGCTATAACGCCTATATACCCGGTGTATCGACCAGAGTGTATACGGATGCACAGCTTGATCAGATGAACAGGGAGGAGAATGCACCAAAGACATACAAAGGCAAGGAATACACTACATATGAGGCTCTGCAGGAACAGCGAAAGATGGAACGCCTTATGCGGAAGCAGCGGCAGGATATCCGGCTGACCAAAAAGGGTGATGCGGATGCATTGGCACTGCAGGCGAAATACCGTGGCACGATGGATGAGTATGTGAAGTTCTCAAAGAAGATGAAGCTCCCGGAACAGCGGGAACGTATCTTCCAGGATGGTCTGGGGAATATGAGTGGGAAAACAAATTTGCCAGAGCCAAAAGCTGGTGGTATAATAAAGAAAAAGGCAAAGGCATCCGCTCCACAGGTCAAATATTGGGATGCTACGAAGTATAAGCAATTATACAAAAGCAAAAAAGAAGCGTCTGAAGCATTGATGCAGATGGGGATTAAATTTGTTGATTCTAAGAAATATCCAATGGACGAAGCCTTGCTATGTGACTGTGTGAGTTGGCTGTCAGAATTTACAAAGACTTTCAAAGAATTTGATCACAAAAATCCGTGCAGGCTCCCCACAATCCAATGTATGGCGCCGAGTAATATGCATAACGCTGTTGGATATTATAGTTATTATAACAGTACACTGGTAAAAGAGCTTGCTCTTAATGGTCAATATCATTCCGATATCAATGTTTTTCAGCAATATGTAAACAGATGTATCAAGACGAAGTGGTATCCACAAAATGCTACTGTGCATAAGACATTCATTCATGAGTATGGCCATCATGTTTCTAATTCAATGCGTTGGATAGAAAAAAATCCAAAATTTCAGCATGAATTTATCCAGGAGTGTATCAAGGACTATAACTCAAAGATGGAGACAAATTACAAATCTCATAAGGAGCTAACAGATATGGTAAGCAGTTATGGGGCAAGTAGTGAATCAGAATTGTTTGCCGAAGCATTTGCTGAATATTTTGGTGGAAGGAATCCGCGGGAATTTGCAACGATATTTGGAAGAAAATTAGAAGAGAAGCTGAGAGGAGTGAAGTAGAATGGAACCTGTAGTACAATCTGAATTAATGCCTTTGGAAATGTGGGCCGATGGGATTGAGGAATATATTTATCGGGACGCTGGAGAGTATCATCTGAAACCAAAAGCGCCGGATTGGGCGAAAAAAATGCTGGAAGAGTATAACGCAATGCTGAACCCAGAACCCGACGAAAATGGGACTGTAACACAATATTGATACTTGCGGCCTGAAAAGTTTTGAACAAATGGGATGAGTAAAATGACGCCAAAAGAGATAGGAGAGTTAATGAGAAAACTCAAAAATGGAGAAAAGGTGGAATGCCCAGATTGTCATAAGGGTGTCATCACTGCACCTCATGATCCAAAAGTAAGCCACTTTTTTAAATGCGATAAATGTAAGTTCATGATCAATATTGATTGATACCACCCGTCAGAAATGGCAGGTGGTATTTTTATACAGTTAGAGAGGTGATCCAGTGATAAAAGTAAAAGTATCGGAACATGAAATACGGATGCAGGGACATGCAGGTAAGAGTATAAGAGGCCAGGATATCGTATGTGCTGCGGTGTCTGCACTGACTTGTAACCTGATAAATTCCATTCGTGATCTAGCAGATAATAAGATAAGGGTTGAAACAGCCAGTGGGAGCACTATTGTTGAATGGGAAGAACTGTCAGAACCGGGAAAACTGTTAGTTGATTCCTGGCTCCTGGGGCTGACAGATATCAACCGGGAATATGATTGCATAAGTTTTGTTTGACCGTCTCAGATTCGAGGCGGTTTTATTATGTCCAAAACGTGATGACTGGAAAAGCACCGGAAGTTCACGTACTTAGAAACGGAGGATTAAAAAATGTTAAAAAAATGTGTGATGGACCTTCACCTTTTTGATGAAGGCGGCCAGAGTGGTGACGGAGGCCAGGGAAGCTCTGGAAATAATGGCAACGGCAGCCAGGTGAATGCTGGAACAACATATACCTACCAGCAGGCAGAGGAGATAGCATCTGCCAGGGCGCAGAGAGCGGAACAGGCGGCGCTGAAATCTTTTTTTCAGCAACAGGGAATGTCAGAGAATGAAGTGACTGCCGCCCTTAAAAAATTTAGGGAAGACAGGGAGAGGAATAAACCAAACCTGTCGGCTATTGAACAGGAACGGGACAATGCATTGAAAGAGCTGGAGCAGGTCAAAAATGAGAAAATCCTGTCCAGTAAAGGAGTAAAGGCAGAAGACCTGGACTATATAATGTTCAAAGTCAGCAAGCTGGTGGATGATAAGACGGATTTTAAAAAGGCCGCAGAGAAGTTCCTGAAAGAAAACCCTAAATTTACGGGAGCGGGGAGCTATCGGGTATCCACATCAACAGGAACGGAAACCCAGGGCTCAGGAGGCAGCATGAACAGTTCCATAAATAATGCCATCAGGATGGCAGTAAAGAGATAAGGAGATAAAGACATGAACAAAGAAAGAATGAATTTAAGGCTTTTTGATGGGGACGCACAGATCATAGACCGATCTGGGGCAGAATCCCTGATCCCTGTACAGGAATCAAATGAGATCATTCAGGGAGTGGTAACGCAGTCAGCGGTACTGTCCAGGGGACGCAAACTGGCTAACATGACATCCAGGCAGTATAAGATGCCTGTTTTGGATATGCTGCCAATCGCTTATTTTGTCAATGGTGACACGGGCCAGAAACAGACTACAAAACAGGCTTGGGATAAGAAATTTATCACAGCCGAGGAGATCGCGGTTATTGTGCCGGTACCGGAATCCGTGCTGGATGATTCAGACTACGATATCTGGGGCGAAGTGAAGCCGAGGATCATTGAAGCCTTCGGAGGTAAGATTGATGGTGCTGTACTGTTTGACGTTGACAAGCCAACCACCTGGAGAGACGGGCTTGTCACTACAGCGACAAAGGCGGGTTCCGTGGTCACATTGGCCGATGGAGATGACCTGTATGACAAGATCATGGGGGAAGACGGTGTGATTGCAAAGGTGGAGAACAGCGGGTACTTTGTAAATGGGCATATGTCCGACATTTCTATGCGCGCAAAGCTCCGCGGCCTGAAGGATACTACAGGACAGCCTATCTTCAAAAGTGATATGCAGAGCAGCACACCGTATTCACTGGATGGTTCACCTATGAACTTCCCGAACAATGGAGCTTTTGACAAGTCAAAGGCGCTCATGATCTCCGGGGATTTCAGCCAGATGGTGTATTCCATCCGCCAGGACATCACATTTAAGCTCTTTACAGAAGGTGTGATCCAGAATACAGATGGCAGCATTGCGTATAACCTGATGCAGAATGATATGATCGCCCTTCGTGCTGTCATGAGGCTTGGCTGGGAGATCCCGAACCCTATCAATGCACTGCAGAAGGATAAGAACAAGAGATGTCCGTTCTCTATCCTGAAGACCGGAACGGGCGCATAAGAAAGGCGGGCAGCCAATGTATGCGGAATATGATTACTATTTGAACAGTTATCTGATGAATGCTCCTCCAGTGGTGCCGGAGGAGCTGTATCTTTACTGGGAGAAAAAAGCGTGCAGAGAAGTTGATAACCGGACATTTGGACGGTTACACGGGCATCAGGAGCTTGTGACGGATGTGGTGAAGAATTGTGTATGCGAGCTTGCAGAATTTATGTATCAGGCTCAGAGCATACTGGATCAAGCGGCAAAAAATAATGGCGCAGGTTTGCTGGTATCGTATAACAACGATGGTCAGTCGGGTACATTTGATATTTCGGAATCGCCTTATACAGAATCAGGGCAGAAAAAGAAGATCAGGGAGATCATCCGAAGCAATTTAGCAGATACAGGGCTTCTTTTTATGGGGGTGAGAGTGTGAATCCGAATTATGACCAGACAATAACGGTGTTAATGTCAGGAAAGGGTGAATGGAAAAGGCGTGTTTTAGAAAATTGTTTCTTTAAAGCAGCAACCGGTACTATAGCCAGCGGCAATACACTGAACTCACAGAACGTATATGTCGCCAGGATTCCGGAACAGGAAATACCGTTATCCCTTAAAACAGGAGATTTGATCATTAAAGGAGCAGTTAAGGAAGTGATCACGGATAAGTCGCCAAATACTGCGACAGAAATACTGAAAAAGTATCAGCCGAATGCTTTTCGGGTGACATCTTTTGCTGATAATACCAATTTCCCGGTAGATAAACATTATAGGGCAGGTGGTTAAATGGGAACGGAGTTTCATTGGAACAGGGGGATATCGCAGATCTGTGCAGGCATCGTGGACAAGGATACGCAGCTCTTTATGGCAAATGAGGCAAAGAAGCTAATGGAACCCTATGTACCCAGTCTGAACCAGAACCTGACCAGAAATGCGCGGGTTTATGTGGAGAATGGAAAAGGTATTGTCCACTATATGTCCGTATATGCGAATTATCAGCGGGAAGGAAATGTGATGGTAGACCCTATTACCGGGAATGCCTGTTTTTCTGATTCGGAAGGCCATAAATGGTCCAGGAAGGGTGCAAAAAAGGTCAAGACGAACAAAAAGCTGGTGTATACAAAATTCAGGCATCCGCTTGCCACCTCCCAGTGGGATAAAGCCATGATGACCGCCAGGGGTGACGATCTGGCCGCTTCCGTTCAAAGATACATCAGAAAGAAGGGATAAGATGAGTAAACATGACGCTATGGCTGCATTTTTCAGGCCAAAGGTAGAGGAGCTTGCTGGAACGATGCTGCGCTTCAACTTCTCCAGTGATTCCCCGGATGAGATGTCTTTTTTGACAAACTATTCCGATAAGGTACGGAAGCATTACATCCGGGTTGGAGATGAAAAGGAGTATGCCTTTTCTATCATGATCACAAAATTCTATTCCCAGGATGCGGATGACCTGAACCTGCAGGCAATGAACTTTGCGCAGAGTTTTATGGACTGGATCGAGGAACAGGCCAAACAAAAGAAATTCCCGGATTTCGGGGATAAGTGCCAGGTGAAGAAGATGGAAGTCCTGCAGAACATGCCAAACCTGGCAGACATAGACATGGAAAACAGTGTTGCCCGGTACATGCTACAGTGCCGGGTAATCTACTTTGAGAAAGCGAGGTAAACAGAATGAAATTAAGTGAACTTATGGCAGGGGTTACTCCAAAAGCTGATTATGAAGGCTGGGTAACCAACGATGATTATGTATTTGCAATAAATCTGACACCTGATGCGGCCGCCAGCACAAAGGAAGCAGATTATGCTGTCGTACAGATGGGAATTGAAGGACTGGATGCACAGTTGAATCCTATCACAACAGATAAGACATATATCCGGGCAGGACAGTCATCCTTAAAGACAGGCACACAGCGCTCTTTTGCCCTGTCCGGGGATAGATACATTGGCGATGAGGCCCAGGACTTTATCCTGTCGCATAAAATGAAATACGGGACAGGACATGCAGTCATCACTGATTATATTTATTTCAACATCCTGAACGGGAAGGGTGAGAAGGGCCAGGTGTCCATGATCGTGAACAGTGACGGATCCGGGAACGCAGGGGAGTCATCCACCCTGGATGTGGAGTTTAAGAAGGTCGGGAACACACCGGCAGAATACACTTATACAACTGCCGCATGAACGTCTCCGGTATCTGGGGAAAAAACGGTGCCAGACATGGAGCAGGTGAATGTAGAAGCAGAAAGGAGCAGCATAGATGAAGGTCAATAATGTAGAATTTGAATTTAACATCAGCAGCCTGAAACAGGCATGTGCTTTGGAACTTGCGCTGGATCACATGGATGAGAGAGAAAAGAAGATCAATAAAAAGAAGGCAGATCCCAAGAGCAGGCTTACTGAGGTCCTGTCTGATACCTTAGATATGTTCAGACAGTTTTTCATTGAAGCAACAGGGGCTGACCTCCTGCAGGAATGTGATGACGTCCGCGAGGCCACAGGGATCTACTATAAATTCCTCGATGAGGTGAAAAAACAGAAAGAAACCATAACAGAGCCATATTCCACTGACAGGATCTTATGAATATCCTTATAGACAGGCTGCCGGAATCGGTTTCCATAGACGGGAGAGAGTACCCGGTCAACTGGGGATACCGGGCATTTCTGCTGATCGAGATATGCCTGTTTGATAAACGGCTGAATGATGAACAGAAAGTGCTGAACTGTCTGAATATCTTCTATAACCGTGATATTCCACAGAATCTCCCAGCGGCTATTGAGAGGCTACAGTGGTTCTACAGATGCGGCGGAGAATGTGGGGGAAAGAAGAGTGGAGGCTCCTCACGTGCTCCACGCAAGGTCATCAGGTGCTATGACTTTGAGCAGGATGCGCCGTATATCTACTCCGCTTTTTTAACACAGTATGGGATTGACCTGCAGGAAACAAAAAACTATGACCTTCACTGGTGGAAGTTCAGCGCTCTATTTGAATCTCTTGGAGAAGACCTGAAACTGTCAAAGATCATGTATTACCGGACGGCAAAGACGTCAGGATTGGACAAAGAACGGCGCAGGTTCCTGAATGAAATGAAAAAACTGTATGCCTTAGAAGATCCGGAAGATAATACGGACGCTAAAATGAAGCTTGCAAGGCGTAATGCCCAGATGAAGGAATATGTAAGGGGCCGTATGCAGGAGGTGGACAATGCGAAAAAAGGTTAAGTGCCCGTATTGTGGCTATACTATGCCCATCTGGTATGATGAATCTGCCGTTTGTATAGGTGTAACGGTGAAATGCAAAGGGCGTGGATGTAAAAAAGAATTTGAGATAAAAATAAAAGCTAAGTAGTGCCATTGTGCCGATAGCGTCCAGGAGGTGGAACTATTGGCAAATGATGGTACTGTAAAGATTGGCACGGACCTTGACCAGTCAGGGCTAAAGAAAGGCCTGCAGGGGCTTGGAGGGCTTGCAAAATCCGGGTTTTCTGCCATAGGTTCTGCAGCAACTGCTATGGCTAAGACATCCCTTGCCGCCATTGGCGGGATGGTAACGGCTATCAGCGGTGCATCCGTGGCGGCCTATAAATTCGGCACAGAGTATGAGACAAGCGCTGCAAAAGTCAGCACGATTGCGGATACATCTAAGGTGAGTATGGAAGACCTGGGGAAAGCAGTCATGCAGCTCTCTACGGACACCGGAGAATCTGCCGCTGGCCTGAATGAGGCCCTGTACTCAGCTATATCTGCTGGAGCGGATACAGCAAGCGCAGTGGATCTGGTTGGGGTTGCTGTCAAGGCTGCCCGTGGTGGGTTTACCGACACCGAAACGGCAGTAGACGGCCTTACCTCTGCCTTAAATGCTTATGGTATGGAGACCACGGATGCAGATGGCCTTGCAAATAAGTTCCTGGTCACACAGAACTTAGGTAAGACCACCTTTGGAGAGCTGGCAAGCTCCATAGGCGGTGTGGCGCCTACGGCACACGCTGCAGGAGTATCTATAGATGAACTGCTGTCTGGCGTGGCATCTCTGACAGCGAATGGTGTCGGCACCAGCGAGGCAATGACAGGCATCAAGGCAGCCCTGTCAAATGTTATCAAGCCTTCCAGCGAGGCGGCTGAAATGGCGGAGCAGTTGGGACTGGATTTCTCAACGGCTGCCCTGCAGAGCAAAGGCTTCGCCGGATTTTTGGATGATGTAAAAACAGCCACAGGTGGAAATATGGACCAAATGGCGAAGCTGTTTGGCTCCGTTGAGGCCCTGAACACAGTCCTCACCCTGACATCTGACCAGGGCGGGGAATTGATGAATAAAACGCTGGATGAGATGTCTACAAACACTACGGCCCTGGATGACGCTTATGAGGCTATGTCCAATACAGCGCAGGTCCATGTACAGAAGATAGGCAATTCCTTCAAGAATCTTGGTATCCAGATATACCAAGACAACAAAGGACCGGTCGCTGAATTTACGGGACTGCTATCTGATGCAGCGGAGGATATCATGTCCGCTTACCAGGAAGGCGGGTTCTCCGGCCTATCCAATCAGATTGGAAAATCACTGGCTGATATTGTGGTGAAAGTGGCAGGAGAAGCCCCAAAACTCGTAGATGCCGGAGTGGATATGCTCCAGCAGTTTTTAAATGGTATCAAGCAAAACGTCCCCCAGATATCAGCTGCCGGAGCAAACGTCATTACATCTCTTGTGAGCGGCGTATTGAAGGCGTCAAGCTCCCTATTTAGTACAGGTGCACAGATACTGACGAATGTATTACAGGGACTGCAGGGGAAAATGCCAGAGCTTATGAATGCAGGAAAAATGGCTGTCACATCAATCCTGATGACCATACAGCAGAATCTGCCTGTGCTGCTACAGACAGGATTTGCAATCCTGCAGAACCTGATTGCAGGGATAATCCAGTATCTGCCTAATCTGCTCCCGGTTGTACAGCAGATATTCACAAGCTTGATCACGACGATCACAGAAAATCTCCCCACGCTCCTTGTAATGGGTGCACAGCTTTTATCCATGCTGCTCCAGGGCATTACAGAAAGCCTGCCGACGATCCTTGAAATGGGTGTACAGATGCTGACGGTGTTAGCGCAAGGGATAGCAGAGCAGCTTCCAGCTCTTGTTCCAGTAGCCGCTAATGCTATCCTGACACTGGTCCAGTCCCTGATCGACAATATTGATACCGTTATAGATGCAGGCATCCAGATATTACTTGCGCTTGCAGAGGGTATCGTTAATTCCCTTCCACAGCTTATAGAACAGGTTCCAGTGATCATTAATGCATTTTGGGATGCATTTGACAGGAATCTTGGGACTATCCTGGAGGCTGGGTGGCAGTTGATCCTCACGCTGGGAAAGGGAATCATTGATAACATACCAGTCATAATTGATAATGCTGGTGAGATTGTGAAAGCAATATTCAACACGATCACTCATCTGGATATGCTGTCTATGGGCAAGAATCTTATCACAAACCTTGGAAAAGGTATCAAGTCCATAGGCGGCGCAATAAAGGAAGCGGCAAGAACTATCCTGAATGCCATAAAAGCTCCGTTTGAGAACTTCAGCTTTACAAATATCGGGCGGAACATCGTTCAGGGTATTGTGAACGGGATATTATCCCTTGGCAGCCACATCGGTTCCGTATTGCAAAATATCGTTGATAATGCCATAGGCGGTATATTGAGCTTTTTGGGCATCCATTCGCCATCCAGGCTGATGCGTGACCTGATAGGAAAGAACATGGTCGCTGGTATTGGTGTAGGATTCGAGTTAGAATCTGATAACCTGGACAAACAAGCGAAAGAAACCGTACAGAATGCCGTGGATACCATGAAAGCTGTAAATGCAAAGGCTTTTGTCGGAGATATGCAGATAATTACAGCACAAAAGACATATGCAGTTGCATCTGAGGCAAATAAACCAGTATATGTTGATAACAGATTGGATCAGGTAACGGGATCCAGTGATATAGATTATGAGCGGATAGGAAAAGAGACTGCGAAAGCCATGAAAGGCATAGTTGTTCAGCTTGATAAGAAGCCGGTGGGAAAGATCATTGCACCTGTGGTCAATGACGAACTTGGTAAAATAAACAATAAGAAGACTTAAAGGAGAGATGCGGCATGGAGACAGGTATAAAATTTGGAGATTATCACTCCTATAAAGATTGGGGGTTGAGGCTTATCAGGATTAACATTCCAATGCCGCAGCCTAAAACTTACAAAGTATCTGTACCTGGGGCAGATGGGACACTGGACCTGTCAGAAGTGGCTGGCCGTACAACGTACAACGACAGGGAAGGGCTTGAATTTGAGTTCGATCTTATGGATGAAAACTACAGTAGATGGCTGACCATGTACAGCCAGATATCAAACGCTATCCACGGCCAGAGGATCCAGGTGATACCAGATGATGACCCGGGATATTATTATATCTGCCGTTTAAACCTAAGCAGTACAAAGAGTGACCCAGTGCTATCCCAATTTGTCCTTACAGGAACGGCTGACCCCTATAAATATGATGTCCAGACCAGTATTGAGGACTGGCTTTGGGACCCATTTAACTTTGAAAGTGGAGTCATCCGGGAGCTTAAGGATATCCAGATAACTACAGACAGCAAGACGGTTGAGATACTTGGCTCCGGTCTGGATGTGGTACCCATATTTGCAGTAACAGCGTCCAGCAACCTGGCTCTGTCCTATGGAGGCAAGTCCTATCCCCTGCCAGTAGGCAATACCAGACTGCCGGAGGTGAGGGTAGGTGGCACAACAAAGACACTCACCTTTACCGGGACCGGCACGCTGTCTATTGATTTCAGGGGGAGGTCGTTATAGGTGTACAAAGTATATATTGACGGAGAGCTGGCCTGGTATCCGGGGGACGAGTTGCTTGTCCTTAATAACTGTGAGCTGCATTTGGCCCTCAATGATTCAGGCACATTTGAATTTGATATCACTTCCGACAGTGCCTTTTATGACAGAATCAGTAGCCGTGTGACAATGGTGCAGGTTGTCAAGGACGATAAGGAGCTGTTTTACGGCGAGGTGCGGGATATCAGCCGTGATCTTTATAATGTCAAGCATGTGTATTGTGTAGGGGAGCTGGCGTTTTTGTTTGATAGTATCCAACCACAGGCGGTATACCACGATTTAAGCCCGCGTCAAATGCTGGAGACATGGCTCAATGAGCATAACAGCCAGGTAGAGGCAAAAAAGCAGTACCAGACAGGTATTGTGACGGTGCATGACAGTAACGACAGCCTGTATCGCATGACAAACCGGGAAAGTACGCTGGATGCCATCCGGGATAAACTCTGTGATAAGCTGGGTGGATACTTAAAAATCCGGAAAGTGGATGGTGTGAGGTATCTGGACTGGCTCACACTGGAGGATTACGGCAAGATCTGTGAGCAGCCTATCCAGTTTGGACGTAACCTGCTGGATTACAGTGAGGACACCACAGCGGATGATCTTTATACAAAGATAATCCCCATGGGAGCCAGACTGGATGAGAGTCCAGTCGAGGGACTGGAGGCGTATACTGACATCACATCTGTAAATGGCGGCAAGGATTACCTTTACATCCCGGAGGCCGTGGAACGGTATGGATGGGTACCAGTGGTTGTGCATTGGGATGATGTGACGCTGCCGGAAAATCTTAAAACCAAAGGCGAAGCATGGCTGCGGGATAATCAGTACGAAACAATGACGCTGGAGCTGAATGCGGTGGATCTGTCCGTTTTAAGCTCCAAATTTGATACCTTTGAGCTGGGCGACAGTGTACATGCCTTGGCTACACCTTATGGGATGGACCGGTATTTTCCAGTTCAAAAACTTGATATTTATCTGCAGGAGCCTGACCGGAACATCCTTGTACTGGGCAATGTGCTCCGGAAAAGCTATACGGAACAGGGGAGTGAATCCGAAAAGAATGTAAACCAGAACCTGGATGAGCTGAAGATAACCAGCTCATTTTTGCAGTCTGCGGTAGATAATGCTACACAAATGATGACCGGGAGCAAAGGCGGTTATAAAGTCACGGAATATGATGAAGACGGACGATGGTTGAGAGATTTGTATATGAACGCACCATCTAAAGAAGCAGCCACGCATATCATGCAGATAAACATGAATGGCATAGGTTTCTCACGTGACGGCTTTAACGGTCCATATAAAAATGCCTGGACTATTGACGGCGTGCTGCTGGGAGAATTTATCAAGGCCAACTCGATTCAAGCAGAGGCATTATCCGCAGAATACAAATCTGCTGTTACGGATGAGATAGATAAGACATCGACTGCAAAATTTAAGGTGGCCGAGGGCTTGATATCTGCAGAGGTGGAGCGTGCAACAGGCCAGGAGGTGGAGATAGCTGCAGCGCTCAAAGTGGCAGCGGATCAGATAAGCCTGAAAGTAGACAAAGGGAATATATCGTCTCAGCTATCCGTGGAATCCGGACTTATCAGCATCAAAGGCCCACGCCTAAAGATAGATACAGATAATTTTAAACTGGATACAAATGGCAACGTGAAGGCTAACAATGCATCTTTGAGTGACGTCACAATGGACAATGCGTCCATCACGGGCGGCTCTTTTGAGTGCAGTGCCGGTCAGAGTAAAACGGTCATACGGTCATCGTCCATCCGTGGATATATCAATAATACACTGAGGGGATTGATAGATTTTAATGCTAACTCTGGTGCATATCCATTGGCCATGCGCCTGATCGGATACCCGGACATTGTCATAAAAGGAAATATCGTGACCGCAAATAATGCAAATAGCAGCAATATGTACCAGGTCATCAAGAGTAAAACGCAATCTTATGTGTCGGATATACAGGTAGACGGTAATGGACGAGTGACAAGCTATACAACAAAGGAAATTGATGTAGAGAACGGCTTTGTAATAAATATATAGGAGGCAGGCATGGAAAAAGAGAATGAACAGAATAGCACAAGTCCATTGGCATTATTTGCATTACTGGATTGCGTGACTGAGGAACTGAGGGCTGCAGTGACTGGTATAGGTATCGAACATAATATGTCGGCCAGTATGCTGGACGTAGCGTTGACCCCGGTTGTGCTACGGATAAAGGAAATGAAATCAGCAGAGTTATCACGGGAAATGTCCAGGGATTGGAGGAATGAAGATGGCAGACATGGCGTACATACGGGAGACGCTGAAGCAGATGCGGGAAACGGTACTGGGCAAGGAGATGCGCCCGTTGATATGCGAAGCGATGGAGAAGATATACGAAATAGCACTGATGGCTCCGAAAGATGCAGATGAGATAATCTGCAATGATGGGGAATCCGTGGAGAGTAAGCTTGTAAAGATTGTAAAAGCTATTGGAGATGTGGAATCAGATGTTACAAACAACATCATGTCAGAGATCGGGAAGATCGGGCAGGCTGTCAAACAGCTCGAAGCTGGACAAAGCAACTTGTCCGGGGATATTGCGGACGTAACAAACTCCATGCGTGCCCTGGACGAGAGCCAGAACGCTATAAAGCTGATGCTTGATGGCAAAATTGATGGGGCGTATATAGAGGACGGCTATCTCTATCTGACCAGCGGCAACGAGGTGATAGAGGGTCCCTTGGGACCGTTTTCGGGCGGCGGTGGAGGAGGCGGCACCGGCAACAATGCTGTGCTGACCGTATCTAATACAAGCGGCTGGCTGTCTAAGTCTATCGCATCTGGGGCGGTTTGCGAGATTAGTGTAATATGGTCCTCTCTGGAGGATGAGCTGCCCACGGGCAACGGCACCCTCAAAGTCACAATCAACGGTCTGGTCAAGACCACTCAGGATGTAGCCCAGGGCGCTGTAACCGTGGATATTGGCAAATATCTGTCCACCGGCGCAAACATGGTCAAGGTTAATATAACCGACGCATACGGCAATGGTCGGACCATTAACTACAGTGTATCCGTGGTGGATGTCAGTGTATCATCTACCTTTGACGCCAGTGTGCCTTACAGCGGACCAATCACCTACACATATACCCCGATTGGTAATGTTGTCAAAACCATGCACTTTATCCTGGACGGTACTCAGATTGGCACAGCAGAGGTGTCTGCATCCGGCCGCCAGCAGTCCTATGTCATCCCGGCCCAGAGCCACGGGGCACACAGCCTGCTGGTGTATTTTACGGCTATAGTTGACGGAGTAGAAATTCGGTCAAATGAGCTATATTATGAGCTGATCTGCACCGTAGCCGGGGAGGATGCACCAATCATAACAAGCACCTACAGGGGAGGCACAGCGGAGCAGTATGCATCCATCGTTATCCCGTACATGGTCTACAACCCAGTGAGCATGACGTCTGCCATAACCTTGTCTGCCAACGGCAAGCAAGTAGCTGCCCTTACCGTGGACCGAACACGGCAGATCTGGACATACCGGGCAGACAGCGTGGGAGCACTGACACTGGACATTGTCTGCGGAGCAGTGCGTAAGACCATTGCCCTGACTATCACTGAGAGCAGTATGGATATCGGAGCAGAGACACAGGACTTATCCCTATACTTAAGTAGTTATGGCCGTAGCAACAATGAGGCAGATCCCGGTACATGGAGCTATGGAGACATTCAGGCTGTGTTTGCCGGATTTAACTACAGCTCAGATGGGTGGCAGCTTGACAAGGATAATAACACTGTGCTGCGGGTTGCCGGTGATGCAAGGCTGACAATCCCTTACAAGGCGTTCGCTCAAGACTTCCGAACCGGCGGCAAGACCATAGAGTTAGAGTTTGCGACTCGTGATGTCATGGACTACGATGCCGTAGTGGTATCCTGTATGTCTGGAGGCAGGGGCATTGAGTTGACTGCACAGCGAGCATTATTGCAGTCAGAGCAGTCGGCAATCTCCACCCAGTATAAAGAGGACGAGCATGTCCGGATAAGTTTTGTCGTGGAAAAGCGCGCCGAGAACCGCCTGATCTACTGCTACATCAATGGGGTTATGTCCGGCACCGTGCAGTATCCGGTTGACGATGACTTTGCACAGACTGCCCCGGTGGATATCAGCATAGGCAGTAATGACTGCACTATAGACCTATATTGTATCCGGGTATATGACAATGATCTGACACGATATCAGATGCTCAATAACTGGATTGCTGACACACAGGATGTGGATGAGATGCTGGATAGATATACACACAATAATGTATTTGACGCATACGGCAGTATCGTCATTGCCCAATTGCCAAAAGACCTGCCTTATTTGGTATTGGAGGGGGCCGAACTCCCACAGTACAAAGGCGATAAAAAGACAGTATCCGGATACTATGTGGACCCGCTACATCCAGAGAGGAGTTTTACTTTTACCAATGCCCAGATTGACGTCCAGGGTACCAGCTCCCAATATTATGCCCGCAAAAACTACAAGATTAAGTTTAAGGGCGGATTTATCTTGACTGACGGCACAAGCGTCCAGGTGTACTGCATCCGGGAGGACGCGATTGGTACCAGCACATTTACTTTTAAAGCGGATGTGGCCAGCTCAGAGGGCGCAAACAACGTTGAGTTAGTAAGGCTTTATAACGACGCCTGTCCATACAGGACGCCGCCGCAGGTAGTCAATCCCAGTATCCGCCAGGGTATTGATGGGTTTCCTATAGTAGTATTCTGGTCAAATGGCAACAGCACCATATTTTTAGGCAAGTATAATTTTAACAATGACAAAGGGACCCCGGAGGTCTATGGGTTCCAGGCTGGTGATGAATCCTGGGAGATGCTCAATAATACCAGCAGCCGTGTACTGTTTAAGTCTGCGGATTTTGCCAATACCGACTGGCTCAATGACTTCGAGGGACGATATCCGGACGGCAATACAGACCCAACGCAGCTTAGTGCCCTGTTAGCATGGCTTGTCAGCACTGATCAGGAGGCAGCTACGGGAGCAGCACTGGATACGCCGGTGACTTACAATGACGTGGAGTACACCAATGACACAGCGGAGTATCGTCTTGCCAAGTTCCGGACAGAGCTGCCGGAGCACATTGAGGTGCAGAGTGCATGTTTTTATTATCTGTTCACAGAGTTGTTTCTTATGGTGGATTCACGGGCCAAGAACATGTTCCCGACTATATTTAGTGGAGGTGATAATAATGGGTAAGTGGTGCTTTTTGCCATATGACTTTGATACCGGACTGGGCATTAATAATGAGGGCTCACTGGTATTTGGATATGAACTGGAGGATATCGACCAGGTAGCCGGAGCAGATGTCTACAACGGCCAGCACAGTGTGTTGTGGACCAACCTGCGGCAGGCTTATCAGGACGAGATCAAGGCAATGTACCAGGATTTACGCTCAAAAGGCAAGCTCTCATATGAGGACACAGAGCGTAGATTTGAGGAGCATCAGGCGCGCTGGCCGGAAGCAATATTTAACGAGGACGCCTGGTTTAAGTATCTGCAACCTTTGATCGAGGACAACAGCGCTGCATATCTCTCCATGCTCCAGGGGAGCAAGGCAGAGCAGCGTAAGTGGTGGCTGTATAACCGGTATCGCTATCTGGATAGTAAGTACAACGCCGGGGACGCCCTGAGCGATGTGATCACAGTCAGGGGCTATGCCAAGGCGGATATCACGGTGACACCATATGCGGATATCTATGCCAGCGTCAAGTACGGCTCTTATCTGGTCCAGCAGCGGGCTTTGAGGGGCAACAGCTACACATTGCAGTGTCCTCTGGATAACGTCAATGACACAGAGATTTACATTTACAGCGCCAGTCAGCTCAAAGATGTGGGAGACTTATCTGGCCTGATGGTAGGTTATGCTGAGTTTGCGCTGGCCACGAAGCTGCAGGTGCTTAAACTGGGGGATGCCAGTGCGGATTACAGCAACACAAACCTGACAGACCTGCACCTGGGCAACAATGTCCTTTTGAGGACGCTGGACGTCCGTAACTGCCCGAACCTCACGCAGGCCGTGGACGTATCCGAATGTGCAAACTTGGAGCATGTGTACTTTGAGGGGACAGGGATAACCGGTCTGCTCTTGCCAGTCGGCGGTATCCTCAAGACCCTGCACCTGCCATCCACGGTCACCAACCTGACCATACGCAACCAGGCCAGTCTGACAGACCTGTCCATACCGTCCTATGCGGGCATCTCTACCTTGCGCCTGGAAAATGTCAACAGCACGGTAGACAGCAAAGCCATCCTGCAGGCTATCCCGGCCAACAGCAGGGTAAGGCTGATAGGCATTGACTGGGCGGCAGGCACAGCAGATGTATTGATGGAGATTATTGCGCTCCTGGACACTATGCGCGGCCTGGACGAGTCTGGCAACAATACCGATATGGCGCAGGTATCTGGCACCATAAGCGTGGATACCGTGACCGGGGCACAACTTGCAGAGATCGCGGGCAAGTATCCGGATATCAGGGTAGCTTATGAGCACGTGACCAGTAACCTGTATTTTTACTCAGAGGACGGCAGTACCCTACTTTACACCCAGGCTATCGTGGACGGCGGAGACGGCACCTACAGCGGAAGTACACCCACTAAGGCCAGCACGGCACAGTATAGCTATAGTTTCGCCGGATGGAGTAAAAAGCCGGGAGGTACTGCGGATGAGACGGCTCTGCAGGCGGTTACGGCAGACAGGAGTGTGTATGCGGCGTTTACGGCGAGTATCCGTAAGTATACGGTGTATTTTTACAATGGCTCGACCTTGTTACAGCGAGTAGACAATGTGCCTTATGGCGGGAGCGCGACTTATACCGGGGACACTCCGGTATCAAGTGAGGGGAGCGTAGAGGATTATCCATTCGAGGGCTGGCAGCCGACCGGTAAAAATATCACAGGTAACACGTCGTGTTATGCACAGTTTGGCAGCCCATTAGAGGTAAAAGAGATTGCGGATAGCTGGGATGTGATCCTGGCAAGCATTGATAACGGTACCTACAGAACAAAGTATAAAGTTGGAAACTACAAGCCGCTCGACCTCGGAACAGAGGGAACGGTCAACATGCAGATTATCGGAAAGGACGTGGACAGCAAGGTATCTGGTGGTACGGCGGCTATTAGCTGGCTTTCTAAGGAACTGCTGAAGACATCGAAGCAGTGGAACGCTTCATACAACGAACATGTACACGACGAAGAACAGCAGATGACGAATTCTAACTGGATTGAAGACAGCGCCAATGGCGGCTATAAGTCAAATATTAAGAGCGTCAACCTCGGTGTAGCCAATGCCGTTCTGACACTCACGCCTGCCGAAACAGGAATGCTTACGTTTTCATATAAAGTAAGCTCTGAAAAAAATTATGATAAGTTGACTATCAAGCATGGTTCTACGACTATTGCAAATGAAATCAGCGGTGAAGTTGATTGGACTGATTTTGAAATTCCGGTCACTGCTGGTGTAGATATTGTATTGAACATTTCCTATATCAAAGATGATTCTAGAAACGTTGGTGATGATACGGCTTATGTCAAGTGGTCTGGCGCCGGTGTTACCGCAGCTATCGCACCCGGAACAGAGAAAGTTAGCATCTTTGACGGAGCAACAGGCGGGACCATTGGCGGCTGGGAAAACAGCGAATTAAGAGCGTATTACGGAGATAAGCTTTACCATTTGATCCCGGAATCTATACGGTCAAAAATTGTGCCTGTAACAAAGGTGCAGACAGCCTATAGAGTCAATGATACTGAGACCGAAACAGAGTCTTTCACTCAGACAAGTGAGGAAACTGTGTGGTGTCCGTCTTATCCGGAGCTATTTAAAAATCGTGATAACGGCGGTATCTATAGAACTGTATTTCCGGATGATGTATCACGTAAGAAGCAGATAGTTGGCTCTACAACTAATAGTACGTGGTGGCTGCGGTCCGCCAGCACCAAAAACGGTGCCTACGGCGTGGGTACCAACGGGATTTACTACAGTTACGTTATCCACAGTCCTCAGGCGCTGGTGCTCGGCTTCTGCACATAATCTGATATCCCGGCATATCCATAAAATATCAGTAATAAAAGGAGAAACAAACCATGAAAATGATACTGAAAGACGGGACCACAATCCCGATCGTAGACGGCTCTTACACAGGGGCCGTCATTTTAATTGTGGAAAACAGACAGGCCCTTATGGACACCTGGGCACAGCTTACCCCGGACAACCTCACTGAGGTGCGCATCACCCGGGATGATGATACCCCGCTCCACACCCTGCATGGGGCAGTAATGGACAGCGTACAGGCGGTAACTAATCCTGACGGCACATATACCGTGCACTTTTATCTGTCCGAGACCATCACCGGGGACGTACCCACGGATGCAGAGTACGCACAGGCCGGTAAAATCTTACTGGGAGAGGAGGTGTAGATTATGAGCATTATTGAGAGAGCACGGGAGTTACGCAGACAGATCGAGGACAATGCGGCGCCCATGAGTGATTATATGGCCTTGCAGTACACAGAGTTGTTTGGGGCATGGTCTGGGGATGGTGTGGCCTACAAAGCCGGTGACCGGGTGAGGTACAACGGTATCCTCTATAAGGTGCTGCAGGACCACATCAGCCAGGGAGACTGGCGCCCTGACTCGACGTCGAGTTTGTTTGCTAAGGTGCTGATACCGGACCCGACCGTGGTGCCGGAGTGGGAGCAGCCGGACAGCACCAATCCATACAGCAAGGGTGACAGGGTGCTGCATGCAGATAAGACCTGGGAGTCATTGGTTGATAACAATGTCTGGGAACCGGGAGTAGCTGGAACCGAGGCACTGTGGCAGGAAATCGTAGAATAAGGAGACGAAAAATACATGGACAAATACAATGTGATCAAAGCAATATTATCTGGAGCAGTAGCTGCCATATCCGCCAAACTGGGCATCCTGGGGCCTATGCTCCTGGCCCTCACCGGGGTTATGATCGTAGACTATATAACCGGGATGCTGGCATCAAAGAAAGAAAATAATATCTCCAGCCGGGTAGGCATGTGGGGAATCGTCAAGAAGCTGTTGTACATCGTTGTGGTTGGTGTCGGTATGCTGATGGACTGGCTCATCCTGACCACGGCAGAAAGTATGGGGGTACATATCCCACTTGCAACATTTTTTGGGTTGCTGGTGGCTGTATGGCTCATTATTAATGAGCTTATCAGCATCCTGGAAAATCTGACCAGGATGGAAATACCAATGCCGGGATTTTTGCTGACGATTGTACAGCATTTTAAAGTGGCAGTGGAGAAAAAAGGTGATGAACTGGCAGATGTAGGAGATAAACCAGAGGGCGAGTAAAATCGCTCTCTTTTTGCGCCGGCGCAAATCCGGCAGAAAGGAATAACGTATGAACATTATTGAGACAAACCTGAGCTTTGGGGGCATGTCCTCCAGATCAGCAACCAGACGCATCATCCTGCATCATGCCGAGGCCACAAGCTGCACAGCCCAGGACATCCACAGATGGCACAAAGAGGACAACCACTGGGCAGGGGCCGGATATCACTTTTTGGTGCGTAAAGACGGAAAGGTGTATCGTCTGCGTCCGGAGTGGGCAGTAGGAGCACATGCTGCAGGGGCCAATAGTAACAGTATCGGTATCTGTTTTGAGGGAGCATTTAATACTGAGTATATGGGCGCTGTCCAGATCCAGGCCGGTCGGGAGCTGGTGAGTTATCTCAAAGGCAAGTATGGCATCTCACTTGTGCAGCGCCATAAGGATGTTGGGCAGACAGACTGCCCTGGACGTAATTTTCCGTTCAGCGAAATCGCCAATGGGACAGTTAGCAGTAAGCCAACCACAACGATAACAGAGACTACAACCACAGGAGGTAATGTATATATGTTTGGAGTGCGCGAAATAGGTAATGGAGACTATGGAAATGATGTGCTGCTGGCTCAGGAGATTTTAGGCAGCCGGGGATATTACACTGGAGAGCTTGACAAAGGGTTTGGGCCGTTGATGGAGGCGGCCACGAAAAAGTACCAGGCTGACCGCAATGGGGCCTGTGGAGCCGCTGACGGTATCATCGGAGTCAAGACCTGGCGTGATTTGATCGCATTGTAATAGGTAATTATAAGCCCCGGTGATGAGCCGGGGTAAATAAAAGAGGACCAGCCGTAGCCGGTCCCCAGGACTATATTTTTGCACAGCGTATGTGCATAATTATCATAACATGTTAACAATATATTTGCAATGGCAAATAAAAAATAATGACCGATACCATTACAATACCGGCCAATTACGCTTTATTTAGAGATGCTTTTTTAATTCATTTTTCCTTTCTTGTCCCCTTTTTGTCCCCTTTTTCGGTTTTTGGACATTTTGTAACGCTTGAAACCCGCATGGTTGGTACATTTTTGAGAGAAAATATAGTTTTTAATACTATTTGTAAATGGATTTTTCTGAAAACCACAGAAATCCCGGGCAAATGCTTGCCTGCCCAGGGGAGCTGTGTTATATTGTAGGAACAGGTGTTTTGATACCTGGAGACAGAAAGTACAGAGTATGCTGCTGCTGTTCACAGCCCTGCCGAAAGTGCAGGTCTGTGAACTGTGACAGTGTGCTTTTTATTCGTAACCATAGAAAGTCCGCAAAGTGTGCTTTTTATGGCTTTAATTATGGAGGGACATTTTTATGAGTATATATGACACATTGAATCCCCAGCAGAAGGAAGCTGTCCTTCATACAGAGGGGCCGGTGCTTATCCTGGCAGGAGCAGGATCAGGAAAAACAAGGGTGCTGACTCACAGGATCGCCTATCTGATCGAGGAAAAGGGAGTGAATCCGTGGAATATCATGGCAATCACCTTTACCAACAAGGCAGCAGGCGAGATGCGTGAACGTGTGGATAAAATTGTTGGATTCGGCGCAGAGAGTATATGGGTTTCTACATTTCATTCAAGCTGTGTGCGTATTCTGAGAAGATACATTGACAGGCTGGGCTTTGACCATAATTTTACAATTTATGATACAGATGACCAGAAAAGTCTGATGAAAGACATCTGTAAACGTCTGCAGATTGACACGAAGGTACATAAGGAGAGGGCAATCCTCTCTGCCATTTCCTCTGCAAAAGATGAGTTGGTGACTCCTGAGGAATATGAGCTGAACAATATGTCAGACTTCAGCAAGAAAAAAATAGCCCAGGCTTATAAAGAATACCAGAAGGAGCTGAGAAAAAATAACGCCCTTGATTTTGATGATCTGATCGTTAAGACAGTGGAGCTGTTCCAGGCCTGCCCGGATGTGCTGGATTATTACCAGGAACGTTTCCGCTATATTATGGTAGATGAGTATCAGGATACCAATACGGCGCAGTTTAAATTTGTAAGTCTTCTGGCGAGCAAATATAAGAATCTATGTGTAGTGGGTGATGATGACCAGTCCATCTATAAATTCAGAGGTGCAAATATCGGAAATATCCTTGGGTTTGAGAAGGTATTTTCTGATGCCAAGGTGATCAAGTTGGAGCAGAATTACCGTTCCACCCAGAATATTCTTAATTCCGCCAATGAGGTGATACATAATAATATAGGAAGAAAAGAGAAATCTCTATGGACAGACAATGAGGAAGGGTCCCTTGTGCATTACAGGCAGTTCATGAATGCATATGAGGAAGCGGAATTCATTGCGGGAGATATCAGCAGGAAAGTACGGGAAGCGGACTGCCAGTATAAGGACTGTGCGATCCTGTACAGAACCAATGCCCAGTCACGTCTGTTTGAGGAGAAATTCCTGATGGCTAATATTCCTTATAAGCTGGTGGGAGGTGTTAACTTCTATGCCAGAAAGGAGATCAAGGATTTGCTGGCTTACCTGAAGACTGTGGACAATGCCAGAGATGACCTGGCTGTACGCCGTATCATCAATGTGCCGAAGCGCGGGATCGGAGCGACTACCCTGACAAAGGTGCAGGATTATGCGACTGAGCATGACATGAGCTTTTATAATGCACTGAAAGAGGCGGAGAATATTTCCACACTTGGCAGGGCAGCGGCAAAAATTGAGCCTTTTGTCACATTTATCCAGAGCCTCAGAAGCAAGACAGAGTATTATTCTCCCTCTGAACTGCTCAATGATATCATTGAAGAGACCGGATATGTGATGGAATTAAAGGCAGAGGGCACAGAGGAAGCGGACGCAAGGATTGAAAATATTGACGAGTTGATCACCAAGATCGTTTCCTATGAAGAGGAGAATGAGGATCCTACACTCAGTGGATTTCTGGAAGAGGTTGCATTGATCGCGGATATTGATACTGTGGACGGAGATGGCAACCAGGTACTTTTGATGACTCTTCACAGCGCTAAGGGGCTGGAATTTCCTTATGTATATCTGGCAGGCATGGAGGACGGAATCTTCCCAAGTTATATGACCATCACTGCGGATGATCCGGCAGAGCTGGAAGAGGAACGCAGGCTTTGTTATGTGGGAATCACAAGGGCCATGAAGGATTTGACGCTGACCTGTGCGCAGCAGAGAATGATCCGCGGGGAGACACAGTACAACAAGCCGTCCCGTTTTATCAGGGAGATCCCAAGAGAACTGGTAGACCTGGGCAGAGACTTTAAGGAGCAGAAGATCAAAGAGATTCCACTTCCGAATACTATGAAGCAGATGAAGCAGGCATTCAAGCAGCCAGCATTCATACCAAAACAGTTTGAGGTGAAGAAGTCTGCGGGGCTGTCCTATGATGTGGGCGATACGGTGAAGCATATCAAATTTGGTGTGGGTGTTGTGAAAGGTATTGTAGAAGGCGGCCGTGACTATGAGGTCACGGTGGATTTTGACAAGTCGGGAACTAAGAAAATGTTCGCCTCCTTTGCAAAACTGAAAAAAGTGGAATAGGATTTGAGAAATCTGCAGAAGCTGATAAGAAATAGAGCTGAGAATAGAGTTGAGATTGGCTCTATGACGAATTCCGTGGCCGGTCAGTTCACAGGTACGAAATGGAAATATATGAAGGAAGTAAATCATAACTGTTCAGCAGATTTATGGATAGGTATAAAGATCCATGTGAATTCGTTTTTGGCGATGTTTTTTTGTTGGAGGTTGAAGGATTTCCTGCGGACAGTGCAGTAAAGGAGCAGAATGACGGAACAGCTAAGTTACTTTTTGTGTTGTGAACAGTGATGCGTTTTGTGAAGCCCAGTTCTGCCTATTAGGTAGATTCATCCTTTAAGATAGATTCGCCTTTTAAGGAAAATCAGACCTTTAAGGATGCAAAATGCAGAAAATTGCATTTGGGCGTGGGTGAACTCAGAATTTTTCTGCGCTTCGAGCGGTACTCCTTTGGGGAATATTTTGGAAACCGTCTATTAGAATGGTAGTATGTGAACAGTGATCCGTGATCAGTTACTGCAAATCAATATGAAAATATTGAATAAAGGATAGTAAAATTTTGCCTATCGTGATATAATATTAAAAACAAGCCGAATGAAAGTTTTTTTACAGGATACTATAATAAAGAAATTTGAAACATATTCGGCCAAGATTGACAGACAGCCGGCAGCAACTCCGGATAACGGGGCAGAAGTGCAGGATGTCATAGTAAGAGAGGATGGTGCAGGCTATGAATCGTATTGAGGATTTAATCACAGCATTACAGAAAAAAGAAGAAGAAAAAAATAAGAATACCGTCTTATGGATTCTGGCTATCATCGGAGCAGTAGCTGCTGTTGCCGGAATAGCATATGCAGTATACCGTTTCTTCACTCCGGATTATCTGGAAGATTTTGAAGAGGACTTCGACGATGACTTCGATGATTATTTTGAAGACGATGACGAGGATGAAGACAAATAAAAAAGAGTAATAGGGAGCTTCGGGAAACCGGAGCTTCTTTTTCTGTTAAATATTATCGGGAGGAATAGTTTTGAAAAAAGGAGAAATTTACGAAGGAATTATTGAAAAAGTAGACTTCCCCAATAAGGGGCGTGTTGTAGCAGAGGGAAAGACTGTGACTGTAAAAAATGGTATTCCGGGGCAGAAGGTGAGGTTTTTGATCAACAAAAAGAGAGGAGACCGCCTGGAGGGAAGGCTCCTGGAGGTGCTGGAAAAATCTCCTCTGGAAAAGCGGAAACCAGTGTGCAGTATTTTTCCGGACTGCGGAGGCTGTATGTATCAGACAATGGAGTATGAAGATCAGCTGAAAATGAAAGCAGAGCAGATAAAAAATCTGCTGGACAAGGCCATTGCAGATGCCGGGCAGGTGGACGCAGACGGGAATCCTGATTATGTGTTTGAGGGCATCAAGGGAAGTCCTATGGAGTTTGCCTACAGGAATAAGATGGAGTTTTCCTTTGGCGATGAATATAAAGATGGACCGCTGGCACTGGGACTGCATAAGAAGGGGAGCACTTACGATGTGCTGAATGCATGTGACTGTAAACTGGTGCATGAGGATATGACGAAAATCCTGCGGTGTGTGGGGGAGTATTTCAGGAGCAGGGGTGTGAGCTTTTATAAAAAGATGCAGCATGTGGGATATCTGAGGCATTTACTTTTGAGAAGGGCCAATACAACCGGGGAGATTTTGGTGAATCTGGTTACTACAAGCCAGGAGGATTATGATCTGGAACCGCTGAAGGAAGAACTGTTGGTGCTGCCTTTGGAAGGGGAGATTGTGGGATTCCTTCATATTATAAATGATGCACTTTCAGACATGGTGCAGAGTGATGAGACACGGATCTTGTACGGGAAGGATTATTTCTATGAGGAGATTCTGGGGCTGAAGTTTAAAGTGACTCCCTTTTCATTTTTTCAGCCGAATTCTTATGGGGCAGAGGTGCTTTATAATACGGCCAGGGAATATATTGGAGATACAAAGGACATGACTGTATTTGATCTGTACAGCGGAACCGGGACAATCTCACAGATTCTTTCGCCGGTGGCGAAAGAGGTGATCGGGGTTGAAATCGTGGAGGAGGCTGTGCAGGCCGCGAAAGAGAATGCAAAGATGAATGGAATCACAAACTGCAGGTTTATTGCAGGAGATGTTCTGAAGGTGATTGACGAGATTGAGGAAAGGCCGGATTTCATTGTGCTGGATCCGCCAAGGGATGGAATCCATCCGAAGGCGCTGCCGAAGATTGTGGGGTATGGGGTGGATAAGATGGTGTATATCTCTTGTAAGCCTACCAGCTTGGCCAGGGATTTGGAGACGTTTTTGAGGGAGGGGTATCGGGTGGAGAGGGTTTGTTGTGTGGATCAGTTTAGTCAGACGGTTCATGTCGAGACAGTTTGTTTATTATCACGTAAATAAGCGGTTTTTCAAGGCTTTTCGTGATAGGTTCAGTCTGTTTGCCACCGATTTGCCACCGTAATTTTTAAAATTGATACCGAACGAAAGAAAAGGGTTGAACCACTGAACAATCAGCGGATTTCAACCCTTTTTTTTTATTTATGACAGTTTTCTGGTGGTTGCCTGTTCAAACAAGGCAACGGACTGTTCACCCATCTTTTCAGTATCATGCACATAAGTCTGCAATGTGGTTGCAATGTTGGTGTGTCCAAGTCTTGCCTGAACATTCTTTACATTTGCCCCTGCTTCAATCAGCATGGTTGCATGGGTATGTCTCAAAGAGTGATAATCAAAAGCAAGCTGCATTTCACTGTGAATCACCCGGCTGCAATACTTGAAAGAATCGGTTGATGTATACTGACCGTTTTCAGCAACGCAGATCAGCCGGACACGCTGCAACTGACTTTCCACACATTTCTGAACAGGTACAATTCTGAACATATCATTGCCCTTTTCATCAATTTCTTTTTTCAGAACATGAATGGTATAAAATTCACCATACTTCATTTCATTCTTCATCTGTTCGGCTTTTTCCTGCTTCAATGCCTGATAGAGAGTATCACCGAAAGGAATTGTTCTGGCAGATGCTTCTGTTTTTGGTGTGGTGAAGTACCATGATGAACGCTGTTCTTTTTTTCCCTTCTTTTCAACAACCTTACGCACATCAGCACCAAAGTTACGCTTTACAACCTGCTTATTTACGGACAAGGTTCTTTTTTCAAAATCAATATCATCCCAAGTCAGGGCAAAGGCTTCTGAAATACGCAACCCGGTATAGAAACCAATCATCAAAGGAATGAAGTATCTGGTTCCAGTGAAGCGGTCAATGATCTGCTGCCATTCATCCAACGTCAATATAATGCGTTCCCGTGGCTTGCGTTCCACCTTCGGAAACTTCACTGACTTCATAGGGTTCTGACTGATGTAGTGCAGTGGTTCAATAGCATAGTCCAGTGCAGATTGAAATACAGTCAGTATGCCAACAATATGACTTTTGGAATAACCGTTTAATTTCAGACTGTTTGCATATTCCTGTAATACCGCTGAATTGATTGCTTTCAGCTTATATGACCCAAATTTTGGTTTAAGGTGACCTTCAATAATGCGTAAATAACCAACTTGGGTATTATATTTCAGGTTCAGTTTGCATGACAGTTCATACCACTGATCAAGATAGTCAGAAACCGTTATTTCAGACGGTTCAAACACCTGACCTGCATTATTGTATTCGTTCATAGCTGCTGCAAGTGCAGCTTCTGCTTCTTTCTTTGTACGGAAACCGCCCTTTTCTTTCTTCTTACGTTTTCCGTCAACTCTGCCAAGGTCAAAATAATATGACCATGTAGCACCTCTTTTTCTTACCCCACCTTGCATAAAATTCAGTCCTTTCATTTATTGTAAATCAAAGACTGAAATGATATAATACTGTTGCATGGTCTTTTTCAAGTTTTCAGTGAACATCATTTCAGTCTGATTTCTTGAATTAGATTTTGAACCTCTGATTGCTGCAACAATCGGAGGTTCTTTTTTATTCAGTAACGGTTTAGTTACACATGGGTAACGGTTGCAGTAGCTGTTAAAAGTCAGTATTTATACGGTGATATCGGTAGGTAACTGTTCAATTCAAGTTCTTAATTATTTTTATATTATAGTAAAAAAAATAATATATAAAAATATAAATATATAAGAATATAAAAGTAACGTTACCTGCTACCAACCGTTACTTATAATTGAATTTCTGATTTTTGATCTGTGTTGCTATTGGTTAATTCTTTCAGCTTACCAGATAATTTTAAACCTTTGTATAATCTAGTATCTTCAAATTGCAAATAGCAGTCTTGACCTTCTGAACTTTGGTAACTAACGATAAAATAGAAATGGCGTTCTTTAACTTTCTTGGTGTCATTTCCTGAAATGGCACCAACGATTGCACCAGTAGTTCCAAACAACAATCCACCGATAGCAGCTCTTCCTATTACGGATTTGGGTTTATCAACCAGTTCTGTTTCCATTCCATAGAAAACATCCGTAATTTGATTGTAATTAAGCAACAGCTTTTTCTTCTGTAATGAAATAACTTCTAAGTGATCATCGTATAAAGCTACCTCATACATATAACCTTTTGAAAAAGATACAACATTTTCTATTAGTTTGAAGTGATCACTGATAATAGCACCTTTTTTACTTTTAAATAATCCCATATTAAATCCCACCTTTCATCCTTAATTCAATTAATCTGGTGTGGTAACCAAATAATCGTGATAACTGATCAGTTGTAAAATCTTGATGTTCAATCAGTTCATTTTCTGGTATCAATAATTCAATTGCAAATTTATCTGCTTCTATTTCCATTCGATCTATGGAAAATCCAGTGTGGTTTCTTAGAAATGGTGTATTAGAATTTGGATGCAACAATGCATGACCTAATTCATGAGCACACGTGAACTTCTGTATGTGCTCCGGCAGATGGTGGTTTATATGTATCTGCTTCATGCGTAATTGCCTGTTGTAATATCCATTGATACTACCCAATTCTTCAAAGAATACGGAAATTCCCAAACAGGAAGCAAGTTCAAAAGGATTATTTGTACCATACTTTTTTTTCAGTTGAGCAACCTTTTTTCGAATATCCAAATCTATCACATCCTAACTATTGCTCTTTCCTATATTTCTTAGGTGTAAATTTCTGTTTTGCATTGATTTTTGCAATGCGAATACTGTTTTCTAAACTAGCTTTTAATAATTCTCTTGTTTCATCATCCAATGGTTCCCCACTAAACATTAAAGCTTCCTGACTGTTTTCTAAGTCAGCAAGAGTGATTTCAAGTCTTTTTGCAATATCACGTTCATCTTTTTTAGAAAGACCGGTGGTAATTTCATCATCCCTTTCAAGTAAGTAATCCATAGATACGTGGAAATATTTTGCAATCTTTAAAAGTTTGTCAGTATTTGGTGAAGATGTTTTCCATCTACTGATAGTTCCATTACCTAATCCAAGTTCTGTTTCTAATTGTGGCAAACTCATATCATGCTGTTTTGCAAGTGCTCGAATCTTATCTACTAGCGTCAAATCATACAGACCCCTTTCTGGTTTAAAATTTACATGAAAAAAATCATGTAAAACTATTGACAACTAGAAAATATTCATGTATTATGTGTTTGTAACGAAGGGACACATGAAAATAATCTACTGCCCTAGAGAGTCGCCAAAATCAAAAGGGTGTAGTGCATGAAAATTTTCTGCTATCTTTATGCCTATATAATAGATTATTTTCATGTAAATGTCAAGATGTTAAATGAAATTATTCATGTAAGAAAGAGGGTGAAAAATTTGATTTATGACCGCATCAAAGAACTTTGTGCAAAGAAAGGCATTTCTATTTACAGATTGGAAAAAGACCTTGGTTTTTCCAGTTGTAGCATTTGTAAATGGAAAACTTCAACACCATCTGTTGATAAGGTTCAGAAAGTAGCTAATTACTTTGGAGTGACTGTCAACTATCTGTTGGAAGGGGAATTACATGAGGAAATATGAGTGAGGTAATTAAAAGTGAAAAAGGTAATTGCAGGATGTATTGATCTAACACTGGAATTTGATTCTGTAGATGAATGTAATCGTTATGCAGAAGGTATCAGTACAAAGAAACAAACATTCAGGGTACTGCAATATGAAGAACTGCCGGGTGGGAGAATCCGGGTAAGGATTCAAAGACAGTATAACAACAGTCCATTCCCGGTAGTAATGGAAGGTGGTTTGAAATGACGTTTAGTGAAAAGCTGAAAACGGCTATGCAGGAATTGCACCTGAATCAACGTCAGGTGTGCGGTATGACTGGAAAAAGTAAAGGTTCTGTCAGTCAGTACCTGTCAGGTAAGCAGATACCGTCAGAAGATGTTCAGCGTGATATTGCGGTATCACTTGGACTTGATCAGGACTATTTCACAAAAGACAATAGTCAGACGGTTGTGCTTCCGACAAAAGAAGTAAGAAACGGTGTAATACCAAGATTGGATGTGGAAAAGGCTGCCAAGTTATTGCAGATGAATCACAACACAGTCAGGAAAGGGTTGCAGCAGGGGGTTTTCCCTTGGGGTTATGCAATCAAGACTTCTGAAAACCGTTGGTGTTATTTCATCAATGCAAAACGATTTGCAGAGATTGAAGGGGTGTGTGTCTGATGCCGAAAATTCAATACAAAGAAATTAAGTTCAGACAGAACAGCCTTGATCTTATCAATCTGGTAAATCAGGTTGTAGATGAATACAAAGCACAAGGGTATGAACTGACACTTAGACAGGCTTATTACCAGTTGGTTGCCCGTGGCTATATCCCAAATAATGAACGCAGTTATAAAAACATTGGCAATCTGATCAATGACGGCAGACTTGCAGGGCTGATTGATTGGTACAGCATTACAGACAGAACCCGTTATCTTAGAGGTCATAGTCATTGGGATGAACCTGCTGATGTGATTGCAAGTGCAAAATATTCCTACAATCTGGATAAATGGAAAGGTCAACCGAATTACGTCGAAGTGTGGGTTGAAAAGGATGCACTTGTTGATATTGTTGGTCAGGCTTGTGACCCCATTGATACACCGTATTTTTCATGCAGGGGTTATACTTCACAATCTGAAATGTGGGGTGCTGCACAACGGTTTATCAGACAAGGTTACAGAGAACAACGCATTATTATACACCTTGGAGATCATGACCCAAGCGGTATTGATATGACAAGAGATATTCAGGAAAGACTGAATATGTTCGGTGCTGATGTGTATGTGAAACGTGTTGCTTTGACCATGAACCAGATTGATCAGTACAACCCACCACCAAACCCGGCAAAGCTGTCAGATAGTCGGTGCCATGCGTATATGGAACAGTTTGGTGATGAATCTTGGGAACTGGATGCACTTGAACCAAGCGTTATTACAAATTTGATCAGAAATGAAGTAACCGCTTTTCGTGATGATGTGATTTATCAAGAAGTGTGTGATAGGGAACACAGAGAAAAGGAAGAATTACAGATGTTGGTTGACAACTATGACGAAACTGTAAGGTTCTTAAATATGAATTATGGAAGTGAGGAATAAAACCATGAAAAAATATGAATTTACAGGAGAAACAAAACAGGTTGAACTTTTGTTCAGAACAGCAACATTGCACCGCATCCGGGCGGTTGTGGAATTTGGACTTGTCAAAGTCGGTGACCTTGGCGGTTGGATTGAGAAAGAAGAAAATCTTTCCCATGAAGGAAAGGCTTGGGTTTGGGGCAATGCCAAGGTTTGGGGCAATGCCAAGGTTTGGGGCAATGCCAAGGTTTGCGGTAATGCCAAGGTTTGCGGTAATGCCGAGGTTTGGGGCAATGCCAAGGTTTGCGGTAATGCCGAGGTTTGCGGTAATGCCGAGGTTTGGGGCAATGCCGAGGTTTGGGGCAATGCCAAGGTTTGGGGCAATGCCAAGGTTTGCGGTAATGCCGAGGTTTGGGGCAATGCCA
>PPYF01670126.1_pt1 | contig 125351 bp, 101 predicted proteins | sample 1559871 | NCBI WGS metagenome assembly PPYF01 (sample SAMN08240021, study PRJNA423297) | Human gut metagenome, whole genome shotgun sequencing project.
TAGCGATTACTAATTTACAAAGAAAATTCGACAAACTGTTATTTTTCTATCTATTTATTTGGGTGGGAAACTTTAGTTATTCATTCTACAAATAAAAGCTACTTTTTATATAATATAGAGATTTCCTCTCCATTTGAAGTATTAGTCAATACCATTTTAACGCCTTCACTAACAACGCCTTCAAGATTTGCCTTTCCCGTTTGTTGGGGTCTAAATACAATCAAAGTTCCAGAATATGTATAAGAATAAGGACTTGACGTATTGTCAACAATCGTACCTCCTGCATTTCTTTGTTCTACTTCATAATAAGCTTTTGTTTCATCCGCAAAGCGAATACGCGTTGTTATAGTACCAGACTCATAAATATCTTCATATTCCCAAACTGTTCCCGCATAGGGATGTCCTTCATCATCATCACTACAACTAGAAAAGGACAAAACCGATAATACGGCCACAAACATCCAACTCAAAAATTTTAAAGTCTTCTTCATAACATTTCTTTTTAATTATTAATATGAAATTAAACTGATGCAAAGTTAAGGAGGAAAATGTGTTAAGACATATAGAATTTGTAGACGTAACAGCCACAAACCGTAGACAAAACCGCTACGGTTTGTTATCGGAAACAAAGTCATCGGTATAGTACTTAAAGAAATCATGAGACAAAACACAAGAAATACGATAGAGCAACAACGTGTCTATGCTCTCCTTACGAAATAGTTTGTACACATTGGTACGGTCGCAATAGAGTTCCTTTGCGAACCATGACACGGAACGTCGCTGACGGCGCAGTTCCTGTTCGATGAGCTGACCAATGTGTACCATAAAAACAAAAGCGTAAACCATCCAATCCCATGACTCCACCTCGGTACCGCCAAGTAACCACGTCCAGTCATAAGTATGGATGGTTCACGCCCGAACGGACGCGAACCTTCCCCTACTTATTCTCTGGACTGTAATTTTGGCGGTTTCAGGTAGAGAGAATAAGAGCTAAAAGCTCGTTTTCTTAAAAGCTGAATGGAATCACTATTCCACTATTTATATGTTTATCTTTATTGTCGTCTGACTACTTTTGTTCTTATAAAGCCCCAAAGTTACGAAGATTCCGGCAAAAGTACAAACAAGTAAAAGAAACACGCCTTCAAGCATGTGCTCACACCGCCTGTAACTCCGAAATCTGCCGGAGTATCCCGACGGCATCTTTCACCGAACGCACTTCCTGAATTACCATCGAACGGCGGCCGTTAGCCTCACGCAGGTTGCTGCGATGGGCATTCATGGCAGCGTATGCGATGCACTGCCCGAAAGCCTTGCTCTCGAAATAAGCACTCTTCTCGTTCTGCACGAAATAAAGCACCATACGCCCGGCCTTGAGGAATATCTTTTCTGCGCCGAGGCACTTGCCGAGACGACGGAGCGTCACTACACGAATCAATTCCTCGCCCTCCTCCGGAATCTCTCCGAAACGGTCTTTCATACGCAAGCGGAATGCTTCCACGTCTTCGTCGCGCTCCAGACCGTCCAATTCGCGGTAGAGGAGCATGCGCTCGCTGCTGCTGGGCACATAATCGTCGGGAAAAGACATCTGCAAGTCGCTCTCCAACGCGCACTCGTCCACAAAGTTCTCACCGCCCAAGTCGTTCCCCTTCCTGATTTCCTCGGCATAGAGGTCGCCGAACTCATCATTCTTCAGTTCCTTCACGGCCTCGGACAAGATTTTCTGATAGGTCTCATACCCCAAATCGGCGATGAAACCGCTCTGCTCGGCTCCCAACAGGTTACCCGCCCCACGGATATCCAAGTCCTGCATGGCGATGTGGATACCCGAACCGAGGTCGCTGAAATTCTCGATGGCCTGCAGGCGGCGGCGCGCTTCCGGTGTCAAGGCAGCCAAAGGAGGCGCCAAAAGGTAACAGAAAGCTTTCTTGTTGCTGCGCCCTACTCGGCCTCGCATCTGGTGCAAGTCGCTCAGACCGAAGTTCTGCGCCCCGTTGATGATAATCGTATTGGCATTGGGGATGTCTATACCGCTCTCGATGATGGTGGTGGACACCAACACGTCGTAATCATAATGTACGAAACCGAAGATGGTGTTCTCCAGTTCTTCCGGCGGCATCTGCCCGTGCCCCACGCAAACGCGGGCATCCGGCACATGCTTGTGCAACAGAGCCTCCAAATCGTAAAGACTGGAAATACGGTTGTTCACGATGAACACCTGCCCGTTGCGGCTCATCTCAAAGTTGACCGCTTCGGCTATCAGCTCCGCACTGAACGTGTGCACCTCGGTCTGCACGGGATAACGGTTGGGCGGCGGAGTCTGTATGACCGACAAATCGCGTGCCCCCATCAGGGAGAACTGCAACGTACGCGGAATCGGCGTAGCGGTAAGCGTCAGCGTGTCCACGTTGACCTTCATCTGCCGCAGCTTTTCTTTGGTAGCCACCCCGAACTTCTGCTCTTCGTCGATAATCAACAGGCCGAGGTCCTTAAACTTCACCGACTTGCCTATCAGTTTGTGCGTCCCCACAATGATATTGATCTTCCCGTCGGCCAAATCCCTCAATATTTCTTTGGTCTTGGCTGCGCTACGGGCGCGGCTCAGGTAATCCACCCGAACGGGCATCCCTTTCAGACGCGACGAAAAAGTCTGGAAATGCTGATAGGCCAACACGGTGGTAGGCACCAACACCGCCACCTGCTTATTGTCCGCACAAGCCTTGAAGGCAGCGCGGATGGCCACCTCGGTCTTGCCGAATCCCACATCCCCACATACCAGACGGTCCATCGGACGGTCGCGCTCCATGTCGGCCTTTACGGCCTGCGTGGCCTTCAACTGGTCGGGCGTGTCCTCGTAGAGAAAGCTTGCCTCGAGCTCGTGCTGCATGAAACTGTCGGGACTGAAGGCGAAACCTTTCTCCTGACGGCGCAGGGAATACAACTTGATGAGGTCTCGTGCGATATCCTTTATTTTGGTCTTCGTCCGCTCTTTCAGGCGTTCCCATGCCCCCGTTCCCAACTTGTTCAACCGGGGAGGCTCGCCCTCCTTGCCACGGTATTTGCTCACCTTGTGCAGGGAGTGAATGGAGACGAACACCACATCATCGTTCTGATAAATAATCTTGATGACTTCCTGCATGGTGTCGCCATTGGGAATGCGCACCAAACCGCCGAACTTTCCGACCCCATGGTCTACGTGGACCACGTAATCGCCGATGTTGAACTCCTGAAGCTCTTTCAACGAAAGAGCCACTTTGCCGCTCCGCGCCTTGTCGCTGCGGAGGTTATACTTATGAAAACGGTCGAAAATCTGATGGTCGGTGAAAAAGCACACCTTGAGGTCGTCGTCGGCAAACCCGGCATGCAAAGTACGGTTCACGGGAGTAAAACCGATACCCGAAGCCTGTTCCGTGAAAATGGAAGCCAACCGGTCGGTCTGTTTGGCCGAATCGGCCAATATATATAAGGTGTATCCCTTTTCCAGATACTCATGGAAAGTACGGGTCACCAATTCAAAATTCTTATGGAATATAGGTTGTGCCGTCAGGTGGAAACGCACGGTGGCCTGCGGTGTGGCGGACGGCTTGTTCCCCACCTCTACCCTGCGGAAATCGAGCATTCCCTTCATCAAGGCCGACCCGTCGACAAGCATCAGGTCGGCACGAAGTTTCTCGTGCCGCTCCGCCTCTTCCATCTCCGTCCGGGCCTGCTCGTCCATCAGAGCCTGCGCCGAAAAGCCGTCGGCATATACCCGGTCGGCCACGTCGCGCAAGAAAAACAAATCCTTCATCACCAAGACGGTCTCCGGGGGCAGGAAGTCCGTGAACGGCACCTTGCCCTGCACGTAACCGGCCAGTTCGGGCACGATGACGATTTCTTCCTGTTTGTCGCGCGAGAGTTGTGTCTGCACCTCAAACGTACGGATGCTGTCCACTTCATCGCCGAAAAAGTCTACCCGGTAAGGCCATTCCGAGGAGAATGAAAAGACATCGAGAATACTGCCACGCACGGCAAACTGCCCCGGTTCGTAGACATAATCCACACGCCGGAAACCGAACGCACGCAAAGTCTCCTCCACGAACGTGATGTCCACCCGCTCGCCGGCATGCAGCCTCAGCGTCTGCTCATCCAGTTTCTGCCGCGACACGACTTTTTCCATCACCGCCTCGGGATAAGTGACCACGAAAAGCGGACGATGCCCTGCCGACAAACGGCTGATAACCTCCGTGCGGAGTATCTCGTTGGCTGCGTCCCGCTGCCCGAACTTCACCGCCCGGCGGAACGAAGAAGGAAAATAGAACACTTCCTGCTCACCCAGAATCTGCGTCAGGTCGTGATAAAAATACCCGGCCTCTTCCGCATCATCCAGCACGAAAACATACGGACAAGACATCGCCTGCGGACAAGCTGCGGCCACACTGCTGAACAGCAAAGGAGCGGCCGACGCGCACAGTCCTTCCGCGAAAATCGTCCGCGCGGAACCGTCCTGCAAAGCCTTTGCCAAAGCCTTTACCGACTTATGCCCTGCATAGAGGGCTTGTAAACCTTGTATCTCCATGATTCAATCCGATGCAAAATTACAAAGAATCACTAAAAAAACACCTCCGCCGGAAGAAATATTTCCACTCTGTTACCTGTATTCGTGATTTATGTCTATATTTGTTTCACGAATACAAACGAAGTCATTCACTTTTAAAGCTGACAGAAATATGCGTTCAGACAGTATAGTTATCATTCCTACGTACAACGAAAAGGAAAACATAGAAAACATCATCCGGGCCGTATTCGGACTGGAACAACCGTTCGACATGCTGATCATAGACGACGGCTCGCCCGACGGCACGGCGGCCATCGTGAAACGCCTCATGGCGGACGAGTTCAAAGGCCGCCTGCATCTCATCGAACGTACGGGGAAATTAGGTCTCGGCACAGCTTACATTGCGGGATTCAAATGGGCTGTGGCGCAGAAATACGACTATATCTTCGAGATGGACGCCGACTTCAGCCACAACCCGAACGACCTTCCGCGACTGTACGCCGCTTGCGCCCAAGAGGGGTACGACGTAGCCATCGGGTCGCGCTACGTGAACGGGGTGAACGTGGTGAACTGGCCCATGGGGCGCATCCTGATGTCCTACTACGCCTCTAAATACGTGCGCATCATCACGGGGCTGAAGATAAACGACACCACGGCCGGCTTTAAATGTTACCGCCGCCGCGTGTTGGAGACCATCGAACTGGACAAGGTGCGCTTCAAAGGATATGCCTTCCAGATAGAAATGAAGTTCACCGCCAAGCAGTGCGGTTTCAAGATAAAGGAAGTACCGGTCATCTTCGTCAACCGTGAGTTGGGCACGAGCAAGATGAGCGGCGGCATCTTCAGCGAAGCCGTGTTCGGGGTCATCCGCCTGCGGCTCGACGGGTGGTTCAGACACTATCCGAAGCCATCTTGAAATCAATCACTTACGAAAGCAAAAATATTTTCCGCAGATTAACATTTTTTTCTCATGAGATTGAAAAATCGTTCGGCTGAGATTGAAAAATCAATCTCAGCCGAACGATTTTCGGTTCTCTACCGAATGTTTTTACCACGTGCCCAAAGGCCGTTTTCAGTCTTCAAACATCCCCTTTGCGTCCACCCCCAAAAGCCCGCAAAGTTGAAACACCATTTCTTCTGGAAGCCCCATGCGCGGGTCGTCCGTCGCAGGCCAAAGGGATGCCAGGAAGTGAGGCCACTCCTCACGATAAACTCCGGCCATGCGATGATTGTAATCCGAAGTCTGCCGCAAGGAGAAACGTATGTTGGCCATACGGTCGGCCAACTTGACCATGGGGGCGTACGGTACGGCACGGATACCCTCATAATATTTCACGCCCGCACGCTCAGCACGTGTACGCCCTTTTTCGTTCGTCAACGCGTACACAATCTCCGCCGCCATGAACGCCTGCGCCTCGTCCAGCCCCAAAGACCGGGCGCGTTTCCGCACGTCGTTGTACGTCAGACGGGCATCCTCGATGCTGTCGTGGAACCAGGCCCCGAACATCACGGCCGGCACGTCTTCCGCCCGCGTGCATACCTCGCCTCCATAACGGGCCACCAGTTCCGCCACACCGTCCAAATGGTAAGAATAAGGCAAGTCTACGCCATAAAATTGGTTGACGGCCGCATGCGCCTCATGCGCGGCATGGCGGATACGCTCCAACAGGTCCGACTGCCGTTCCAGTATTTCAGAAAATAAAGTCTTGTTTTCCATATTCCTTTGATTTTGATTTACAAAGGAAACAAAAATCCATATACCGGACAAGATTCCGCCCGACAAGATACCACCAATAAGAAGTATTTATTAAATTTGCAGGAGATGCGGAAAAAAAACATCGAGGAGACATATGAAGACAGAAGAAATCATAGAACTTTTCCGGCAATTCGAATCGATAGCCAACGAATATGAAGGTGTCGAATGTTGGAGCGCAAGGGAACTTGCCAAATTACTTGGATACGCCCAATGGCGCAATTTTGAAAACATTGTAAACAAAGCCAAAGCGGCATGTGAACATGCAGAACAAGAGGTTTCATACCATTTTGCTGAAGTCGGCAAAATGGTTTCCCTCGGTTCCGGTTCGGAACGCGAAGTTTCCGATTATATGCTCACCCGCTATGCCTGTTACCTCGTCGCCCAAAACGGTGACCCGAGAAAACCGCAAGTGGCATTTGCCCAAAATTATTTCGCCGTGCAGACGAGACGAGCCGAACTGGTACAACAACGTATCCTCGACTACGAACGGATACAAGCGCGCACCAAACTTGCAGAAACAGAAAAACGCCTGTCCGGCATCCTTTATGAACGTGGCGTGGACAGCAAAGGCTTTGCCCTTATCCGTTCAAAAGGAGACAAGGCCTTGTTTCGTATCGACACGGCATTGCTCAAAAGGAAATTAGGAGCACCAGAAAGCCGTCCATTGGCCGACTTTTTGCCTACAATCAGTATTAAAGCCAAAGACTTCGCGGCAGAAATGACCTCTGTCAACGTACAACAAAAGGACTTGTACGGACAACAAGAAATCGGGAAAGAACACGTAGACAACAATGCCGCCGTACGAGACATGCTCCTGCAACGAGGTATTGTTCCTGAACAACTTCCACCCGGTGAGGATGTGAAAAAAGTGGAACGAAGGCTTAAATCAGAAGAGAAACGGCTGACCGGAAAAGCGAAAAAGAAATAACCGAACACGCCTATCATCTTCTCCGAAAATAAAATATTATAAAAACAGGAGCTGAAAAAGACCCTATAAAGAAAACCATTATGAGAACCAGAATACAAAATGCCACCATCGTCAACGAAGGAAAACGCTTCGTAGGTACGGTCACACTGGAAGACGACAAGATTCTGAGCATCGTCCCGTCCGAAGACAGCATACACACCCTTCCGCCGACCGACCGCGTGATAGATGCCGAAGGGTTGTACCTGATACCGGGCGTGATAGACGACCATGTGCATTTCCGCGAACCGGGACTGACCCACAAGGCCGACATCGCCACCGAAAGCCGGGCGGCGGCGGCCGGAGGCGTGACGTCGTACATGGATATGCCGAACGTCGTGCCGCAGACCACCACTCTCGAAGCCTTGGACGACAAGTTCCGGTTGGCAGCGGAAAAGAGCCTCGTCAATTATTCTTTCTTCTTCGGGGCCACCCATACGAACACCGGCATGCTGGAACAACTGGACCCGCACAAGGTATGTGGCGTCAAACTGTTCATGGGAAGCAGCACGGGCAATATGCTCGTCGACCGCGAAGACGCGCTACGCGCCATATTCAGCCGTTCCCCCCTACTCATCATGACCCATTGCGAAGACTCGTCCATCATATCGGCCAACCTGAAATCGTTCCGGGAACGGTATGGAGACGACCCGGACGTGAAATACCATCCTGCCATCCGCAACGAAGAAGCTTGTTTCCGTTCTACGGAACTGGCCGTCAAACTGGCACGGGAAACCGGTGCGCGACTCCATGTGGCCCATGTCAGCACCGCACGTGAACTCTCTCTTTTCCGCCGGGATCCGCTGTGGGATGAAACCACGGGACGCATGAAACCTGTCACAGCCGAAGCCTGCATCGCCCATCTGTTTTACACGGATGCCGACTATGCCCGCCTCGGAACACGTATCAAATGCAATCCGGCCATCAAGAGCGGTGCCGACCGGGCGGCTTTGCGACAGGCACTGACCGACGGGCGTATCGACGTGATAGGCACGGACCACGCTCCCCACCTGCCTGTTGAAAAAGAAGGAGGTTGCGTGAAAGCGGCCTCCGGTATGCCCATGGTGCAGTTCTCACTCGTCAGCATGCTCCGCCTGTCCGATGAAGGCGTGCTGCCCGTCGAACGCGTCGTGGACCTGATGTGCCATGCCCCGACCCGGCTGTTCCAAATCGAAGGCCGAGGTTTCCTCCGCGAAGGCGCACAAGCCGACCTCGTACTGCTCCGTCCGTCCTGCCCGTGGATCTTACGGAGAGAGGACATCTTAAGCCGCTGCGGCTGGAGTCCGTTGGAAGGAGAAACGTTCAACTGGTCGGTGGAACAGACCTACTGTAACGGGCATTTAGTATATAATCACGGCCATATAGACACGGACGTCTGCGGCCGGCAACTTACTTTCGACCGATGACCCATACATTGACTTATCGCATACACGAAGTAGCTCCCTACATCAACTGGATATACTTTTTCCACGCCTGGGGATTCCCGCCGCGCTTTGCCGCCATCAGCCGCATACACGGCTGCGATGCCTGTCGCGCCGGTTGGTTGGCTGAATTTCCGGAAGAGGAAAGGGCGCGAGCGGCCGAGGCCATGCAGCTATTCAAGGATGCCAACCGCATGTTGGCACAGTTGGACGGAGATTTCCACACCCACGTACGTTTCGGGCTATATCCGGCCTGTTCGGACGGCGACGACCTGCTTCTTACCGACCCCGAACAGGAGGGGCGCACGCTTCGCCTCGCCTTGCTGCGCCAACAACACACCACGAAACCGGACGAGCCTTATCTTTGCCTTTCGGATTTCGTACGTCCGCTGTCGCAAGGCATATCCGACACCGTAGGTGTTTTCGCGGCTACGGTAGATGCGGACATGGAACATCTCTACGAAACCGGCGCATACGCCGATGACTTCAAGCACCTGTTGGCCCAAACGCTATCCGACCGTTTGGCCGAAGCCTCTACGGAAAAAATGCACCAAGAAGTGCGTACGACCTACTGGGGATATGCGAAAGACGAACAGTGGTCCATCGAAGACTTATTGGTGGAGAAGTTTACCGGCATCCGGCCGGCCGTAGGCTATCCTTCCCTACCGGACCAGTCTGTCAACTTCGTGCTGTCGGAATGGTTGGGGTTTCCGGAAATCGGTATCCGGCTGACCGAAAACGGTGCCATGGTGCCGCATGCTTCGGTAAGCGGGCTCATGCTGTCCCATCCCTCCGCACGCTACTTCGCCGTAGGAAAAATCGGGGAAGACCAGTTGGAAGACTATGCCCGGCGACGCGGCCTGCCCGTGGAAACGATGCGTAAATTCTTAGCCGCTAACCTTTAACCGTCAAAACAAAAATATGGTATTACGAATACTTCCCGTCTTATTGCTGACGTTGATATTGTCCGATGTCTACCTGTACTTCAAGTTCATGTACGGACGCAGGCACCCTCTTTGGGCCTATTTTCTCTTTTTCCTGCCCAACGCATTGTTGCTGATTGCCGCTCTCATACTGACTTGGACGGAAAACCATACGCCGGAGAACATGACCCAAATGGTCATTTTCTTTAGTCTCTACATGCTCATTGCGCTGCCCAAGATGCTGTTCCTTATCGTGGATTTGATAGGGAAAGGCATCTGCCTGTTTTTCCCCCGTGCCAAAAAGGCATGTACGATAGTAAGTTCTGCCGCGTCTCTCCTTTTGTTCTGTATCATGGGAGCAGGGTTGAGTTTCGGCCCAACCCTCTTGCAAGTCCGCCACACGAACTTCTCTTCGGCCGACCTTCCGCCTGCCTTCGACGGCTACCGCATCGTGCAGTTCAGCGACTTGCACCTCACAAGTTTCAGAAATCGGCCGGAAATGGTGGAGAAAGTCGTGGAACGCATCATGGAGCAATGTCCCGACATGATCGTGTTTACCGGTGATTTGGTCAGCACGGAAGCCAACGAATTAGACGGGTTCGACGAGATACTTTCCCGTCTGCACGCACCGGACGGGGTGTATTCCATCTTAGGCAACCACGACTACCTGACATACGCTTATTACCTGTCTCCGGAAGAGCAAGCCGCCCAACGGGAAGAGTTGAAGAAAAGGCAACGTGCCATGAACTGGGACCTGCTGCTGAACGAACACCGCATCATACATCAAGGCCGGGACAGCATCGCGCTCGTCGGTGTAGAGAACGACGGGAAACCGCCCTTTCCCGAGCGCGGCGACCTGAAAAAGGCTTTGGCCGGAATCCCCGGGTACGGGCAAGGCAACGACTCGACGCGTATGTTCAAAGTGTTGCTCAGCCACGACCCGACCCATTGGCGGCGCAAGGTATTGCCGCAAACCGACATCCAGCTCACGTTGTCGGGACATACCCACGGCATGCAGTTCATGCTTTTCGGCTGGTCGCCCTCCAAATTCTTCTATCCTGAATGGAAATACATGTACCGCGAAGGCGAACGCGGATTGTATGTCAGCCTGGGTATCGGCGGGGCACTCATTCCCTTCCGCTTCGGAGCATGGCCCGAAATTAACGTCATAACCTTGCACAATAAATAGGTATTACTTAACTTTGTATAGTCAAACAGTCATAGAAAACATGATGTTACTCTATCGAATCTACCAACTCTGTATCGCGCTGCCCATTCTGTTGGTCTGCACCATGTTGACGGCTATCGTCACCATCATCGGTTCGTGGATAGGCAACGCTCATTTCTGGGGATACTATCCTGGGAAAATCTGGTCTATCATCATCTGCCGCGTGCTCTTCATCCCGGTTGTCGTACGCGGTCATGAAAACGTGGACAAGAAAACCTCATACGTATTCGTGGCCAACCACCAAGGGGCATTCGACATCTTTTTGATTTACGGCTTCTTGGGACGCAATTTCAAATGGATGATGAAAAAATCGTTGAGGAAAATCTTCCTGGTCGGAAAAGCATGCGAGAGCGCACGTCACATCTTCGTGGACAAGTCGGGACCGAAAAAGATTCAAGAAACTTATGCCAAAGCCCGTGAAATCCTGAAGGAAGGAACCTCGTTGGTAGTATTTCCCGAAGGTGCCCGCTCGTTCACCGGACACATGGGAGTGTTCAAGAAAGGAGCATTCCAACTGGCGGACGAACTGCAACTGCCCGTAGTCCCCGTAACGATCAACGGCTCGTTCGACATCCTTCCACGTACGAAAGGTTTCGGCTTCGTCAGACGCAGTAAACTGACTCTCACCATCCACCACCCCATCCTGCCTAAGGGAAAAGGACCGGAGAATATCAAAGAAACGATGGAGGAAGCATACCAAGCCGTCATGGCAGGCCTCCCGCCCGAACGACAGGGCTTTATAAAAAATGAAGACCAGTAAATCCTTATTCAAACGCATACGGCTCGCCTTTTGGGCGAGCCGTAATTCTATCCGGACAAAAGTTTTATTTTAAAGAATCAGTTCCCGAAAATTCCGGTAACTCTGCTAAAGAATCCTCCGGCAAGACGTCGTCATAACCATACCCCATTTGCGTCATATTCTCCTTGGCCGCCTTGATGTAATTTTTCACATATACATCATTCTTAAAATAAGGGGTGGCCTTGGCCATGATCTCTTCTATTTGAGGGGTCATCACCGGATAAGGATAACTGCTTGTCAGAATCATAAAAACGCCTGCTCCCAAGACATTATCGAAATTGGACGTAATGAAATTGGTAATCAAACGGTCGTTCTGCAATGCCAGACGGTTGGCTTCGTCATTCAAACGCACCATAATGACATCCTCATCCACCCCATCCATAATCATTTGGCTTTCCTTATGCGGCAATTCTGCTATCTGATTGTCCAACCGCGTCTTGCGACGGATAAAACTATATAAGGTATCGTTCAGAGCGCTTCCTGTCACGTATTGACGTGCCGTACTGATATGTATGGACAGTTCTTCCGGCCCCAGGACAAACGGCATCAAGCATTCATCATCTATAAAAAGGCTCACCATCATGACGGAATCCAGTGCACCGATAAAATTAAACTTCCCATGCACCACGTCGCTGGAGTCAATATCCACCAGATCATCATCCTTATAGGCTTTCAAATACAGTTTTTTCCCATCCATGGTCTGTATCGTAGAGTTTCCTTCCACCATGTATTCTGTCTGGTGACAAGAAGCCAACACCATAAGGCTCACCAATATCCATAAAAAATTTTTCATTCTTCTTATATTATTCCGGACTTATAGGGGTACAAAGATAAGCGCTTATCACCAGAGGATAAAGCGTTTTATCACTATTTAAGCTTGTCTTTTCCGTTTTAAAACTTATTGTTGTTTTTTCGTGACTCTTCCTTCTCCAATTCGGCCGGAATACGAAAAGCGGTGTACAATTCCAGCACGCAAGCGACTGCCAGGCATACCACCCATTCCTGTCCGCGGGCAAAACCGAAATCAAAAATACGCATAGCCATAAAAAAGGCTGTACAAACCAACAAAAGCGCACCGATGACTTGTTGTCCCCGCAACCGACGGATAACGAAATTATCCCCTTCGTACCCGGCACGCAACTGCATAGCAGCAAAAGCGCAAGCCCCTACCGTATAAAGATAAAAGGCATAAAGCCAACCGGTAAAAAAAGTGGCTGCCCCAATCAACAACAGCACAGCTCCGGTTATGAATACTATATTTTGAATCTTATTCAGTCTCTTCATCCGTAGTTTTTTCTTGTATGACAAAAATATCTTCGTCGTCTGTCTTCATGTAATATCGCTCACGTGCAATCTCGATTAACACGTCGGGGTCGGTGTTCATTTCCTCCAAATAACGCGTGTCATGCTCGTACATCTCCGTGTACTTCCGGATTTCAGAGCGCAATTCAGCCAACTCAGCCTTATGACGATAGCGGCTCCACAAACTATTTTCGTCTACCACTCCCATCAACAAGACGAAAAGCCCGATGACAAAACCATATTTATGCCGGCGAAAGACATTCCAGAAAGTATGAAGCTTACCCATAACTTGACTTGTTTATAGGGGCAAAGATACGACAAAATCAACGAAAACGGAGGTTGCACCCGTTTTTTTTGCTAAATTTGCTTTGCGAATAACTAATTCATCAATCCATCATGGGAGAATACATCGTATCGGCACGAAAATACCGCCCCTCGGCATTCGATGCCGTGGTGGGGCAGGAGGCGCTCACCACGACTCTGAAAAACGCCATTGCAGCCGGTAAACTGGCACATGCTTACCTGTTCTGCGGACCACGCGGAGTGGGAAAAACGACTTGTGCCCGCATTTTTGCCAAAACCATCAACTGCCTGCACCCGTCCGACAACGGGGAGGCTTGCGATGAATGCGAATCATGCAAGGCTTTCAACGAACAGCGTTCGCTCAACATTCATGAACTGGACGCAGCCTCAAACAACTCGGTGGAGGAAATACGTGCCTTAATAGAAAAGGTGCGCATACCGCCGCAGGTGGGACGCTATAAGGTGTTCATCATCGACGAGGTGCACATGTTGTCTACGGCTGCATTCAATGCTTTCCTCAAGACGCTGGAAGAGCCGCCTTCGTATGTCATTTTTATCCTGGCCACTACGGAAAAGCATAAAATCCTGCCTACCATATTGAGCCGTTGCCAAGTGTACGATTTCAACCGCATGAGCGTACAGACCATTGTCAACCACCTGAAGTTCGTGGCAGACAAAGAGGGATATGCATACGAGCCGGAGGCACTGAACATCATTGCCCAAAAGGCAGACGGCGGCATGCGTGACGCACTTTCCATTTTCGACCAGACGGTAAGCTTCACGGGAGGAAACCTGACGTATAAAAAGGTTATAGAAAACCTGAACGTACTGGACTATGAATACTACTTCCGCCTGACGAACCATTTCCTGAAAAACGAGGCAGCGCAGTGCATGTTGGTCTTCAACGAGATTTTAGAGAAAGGGTTTGAAGGCAGCCATTTCATTACCGGGTTGGCCGCACACCTGCGCGACTTGTTGGTCAGCCGCGACGCAATGACCCTCCCGTTACTGGAAGTAAGTGACAGCATCAGGGCACGTTATCAGGAACAGTCGCAACGGTGCACGCCCAAATTCCTATACCGTGCCATCAAGTTGTGCAGCGACTGCGACTTGAATTACCGGGCCAGTAAGAACAAACGGCTGTTGGTGGAAATCACCTTGATACAACTGTCGCAACTGACCTTGGAAGATGACAGCGTCGGCTCGGGGCGTAGCCCTGAGAAGACATTAAAACCCCTATTCGACCAACCTGCCGGGACGGTACAACAGACTGCCGCTCCGGTCAATCCGCAGAAGCCTCAGGCTCCCGTGGAAAAGGTTGCCTCCGCCGTTCAGGGCAGAACGGCACCGTATGAAACGCGCAAATCCCCGCTTCCGGACACTGAAACCACGGAACGCAGGCTTCCCAAAGTCAAACTCGGCTCTTTCGGCCCATCCATCAGCCGACTTAAACAAGGAATAGGAAATCCGGCCGAGACTTCCCAACCGGCTGCAACTCCGGCTACGACAACCGTAGCCTCACAGACACCGAAAGAAGAAGAAAATTATCCTGTCACGGAAGATAACATCCGTTTCTGTTGGCATGAGTTCATCAACCTCCTGCCACAAGAAGAAACCGCCATCGCACAACGGATGAAAGTCATCCAGCCCAAGCTACAGAAAGATGCCACGTTTGAAGTATTGGTGGACAACGAACAGGTGAAATTCTACATGGAACAAATCGCCCGGCGTATAGAAACCCACATGCGCAAGCAGCTCCATAACCGGAACATCACCATGACCGTACGTGTGGCCGAACCGTCAGAGGTCACCCGCATCACCAGCAAACCCCAACAATACCAAGCGATGAGCAAACGGAATCCGGCCTTGCAAAAACTAAAAGAAACGTTCGGACTGGAATTGGCGTAACCTCTCATCCGAACGTTTCTCCATTTTTCTCTTATTTCAAATCATGATTCATCATGCGGAACTCCGCCATCTGCTCGAACTTCGTACCTTTGCGGCCGTAGTTGGCATACGGATAGATGGAAATCCCGCCACGCGGAGTAAAGATACCGGTGACTTCGATGTATTTCGGATCCATCAGACGAATGAGGTCCTTCATGATTTTGTTCACGCAATCTTCATGGAAGTCGCCATGGTTGCGGAAGCTGAACAAATATAGTTTCAGACTCTTGCTTTCCACCATACGGCGGTCGGGAATATAACTGATACGGATTTCGGCAAAATCGGGTTGCCCCGTAATGGGACACAAACTCGTGAATTCCGGACAGTTGAAACGTACCCAATAATCATTGTCGGGATGCTTGTTTTCAAAAGCTTCCAGCACCTCAGGAGCATAATCCTGGCGATACTCCGTCTTTTTACCCAACGACTGCAATCCTTCTTTTTCTCTTTCGCTGCTCATGGTTCTATATTTTCCTCTACATGTGACTTACATTCTTTCTCTGCCAAATACTTATGCAGGCCCTCATTCCGCAATTTACAGGCCGGACAATGGCCGCAACCGTCGCCCTGCACACCGTTGTAGCAGGTCAGCGTGTCGTGGCGCACCAAGTCGAGCACGCCCAGTTCGTCGGCCAAAGCCCACGTCTGGCATTTGTCGATCCACATCAACGGCGTATGCAAGACGAATTGCTCGTCCATGGCCAGGTTCAAGGTCACATTCAGACTTTTGATAAACGCGTCCCGACAATCGGGATAACCGCTGAAGTCCGTCTGCGACACCCCGGTCACAATATGGTTGATGCCCCGTTCACGGGCATACACGGCAGCAATGCTGATGAAGAACAAATTACGCCCGGGAACGAACGTATTCGGACAATGCCCCTCGGGCTTCTCCTCATCCATCTGCATGGTGGCGTCGGTCAACGAATTCCTCCCCAACGAACCGACGAAAGAAACATCCATACAGTCCCAGTCCACATCGGCCCGTGAAGCTATGGCCTTGGCCAACTCTACTTCCTTCACATGCTTCTGCCCGTACACAAAACTCAAGGCCACGACTTTCTTGAAATGCTTTTTGGCCCAAAACAAACAGGTGGTGGAATCCTGACCGCCACTGAACACCACCAAGGCGGTTTCCTTATTCATGGTCATAATTGAGACACCTTTAATATATTATAAGAAATATTTTTGTCATACACGTCTACGCCTTCCACACGTTTCACCCAGCGAACCACACGAATCGTGACGGGAAGTATGACGACCTCATAAAGCGTCTTCAGCAAAATCTGCCAGAACATCATGAGCAACAGATTATCCCAAGGCACAAGGCCGCCCAAAGCTATCGGAAAGAAGATCAGGGAATCGGCCGTTTCTCCCGCCACAGAAGACAGGACGGCTCGCAACGAAAAGCGACGCCCGCCGGAAGCCACCTTCATCACGCTCATCACATAGGCATTGAGGAAAGAGCCGGAAAGGAAAGCCAAGAACGAAGCTGCCGCCACACGGGGAGCCAGACCGAACAGATTGTGAAAGCCTTCCTCGTTGTTCCAATACGGCGCACCGGGAATAAGGTCGGCCACATAACCGAAGAAGACAAACAGGAAGTTCATCAGGAAACCCGTCCATATCAAGAATTTGGCTTTGTTGAACCCCCAAACCTCGACGATACAGTCGTTCACGATATAAGAAATGGGAAAGACCAAAATCCCGGCCGTAATATTAAACGGACCGAACATGATTTGCTTCGTGGCCAAAAGATTGGCCGAAATGAGACACACACAAAACAGTATCCCCATCAACATGAAGGATACACTGACTGTTTTTTCTTTCATATAATCTTGTTTTTTAAGAGGTTACCAAGCACTCATCGCGCATTCCTTACGGAAACGCGGGGACAAAGATACGATAAAGACGGGAGACAGCAAAAAGATTGCATAAAAAAAGTTTTTCCCTGCACGGGAGCGAAAAGATTTCGTACCTTTACATTCAAATATCAATGATAAAATTATGAAAATGAAAAAACAAATCATGTGCCTGTCACTGGCAGCATATTGCGGTGTGGCTTTCGCACAAACGGATTACAAGGTGACATTCACCACAGACCGGACCGACATCACTACAATCTATCTTTGCTCGGAAGAGGACGGCACCGTATTGGACAGTGCTTCGTGCCACAACGGCAAAGCCGTGATGGACGGACAGACCAGATTACCCCAAATAGCCGTCGTTGCCCAAGACAAAAAGTCCAAAAGCCCAATCTCTTCATTCATACTGGACAGCACGCCCACTACAATAAACCAGACGAAAACGGGAATTGAAGTGAAAGGTTCGCCTCTCAACCAAAAATATGCAGAGGTGAAAAAGAGCGTAAATGTCCACAATGAAAAAATGAGGGCGCTACAGGAAGAAGCAAAAGCCATCGCACAAAAAAACAACGGCAAAATACCAGATGAACAGTTGAAACGCCTGCAAGACGAGTTCGACAAAGCCCTGCACAGTCAGACCGAAGCCATTCGGACAGCCCTTCAGGAAAATAAGGATAACCTGATTCCGGCTTCCATGATTGCATTCTACAGCGAGAATATCGGCATGGACAAGGTTGAAGAATACCTGAAAGAATATGCTTATAAAGACAATGGCATACTGAAAAACGTAAACAATTACATTCAAGCTTTGAAGCGTAAGGCTGTAGGGGCCATGTTCACGGATTTCACGATGAACGACATGCAGGGCACGCCCAGAAAACTATCCGACTACGTAGGTAAAGGAAACTATGTATTGGTAGACTTTTGGGCCAGTTGGTGCGGCCCTTGCCGTGCGGAAATGCCGAACGTAAAGAAAGCCTACGAACAATTCCACCCGAAAGGGTTTGAAATCGTAGGCATCTCGTTCGACGCACAAAAAGACGCATGGCAAAAGGCTACTACCCAATTAGGCATCACATGGCCTCAGATGTCGGACCTGAAAGCCTGGAACTGCGAAGCCGGTGCCATTTACGGTATACGGAGCATCCCGGCCACCATACTTTTCGGTCCTGACGGTAAAATCGTGGCTACGGACCTGCGCGGAGAAGAACTCCAGAAAAAGTTGGAAGAAATTTACCCGTAACCCACGGGCAGAACGGTTCTCCGTTCCCATTCACAAAAGATGGCATCTCCGGATATCCCGAGGATGTCATCTTTCGCTTTATTATCTTACTAAATTCAAAACTGCGCGCCCACTTAGAAACTGAAATCTATTCCCAGACCAAAAACCTTATTGGTACGGGTGAAAGAGTCGCTGCCCTTCAACATGCCGGAAGCTACCAAAGCGTCGGCCGTAGCCTGTCCGGCCGCGGTGGCCACCGTCGCGCTGATGCCGTTGTAATCGTTCGTAGCGCGGTTGTAGTCTTTATAGAAAGTATGGAAATAAGCCACATTCACCTTGATGCGTTTCGTAGCCTGTATCCCTAAGCCCACACCCAAGGAGTTGGAGCTTACGTTGAAACTCATATCTTTCATGTACTCGTCCGTCAGGCCGAAATAGGTGTTCTGCCATCCGGCACTGGCCTGTACACGGTCGGTGATGTCGTATTCCACACCGGCCAGAAATTCCCTCGAACCGCTCTTCAGCAATTTTTGCGAACCACCTTCCTGCGAAGCTTGTTTGTCGAAGTAATGATGATACCCCGCCATGATACGCAACGAAGGGAGGATTTCGTATTGCGCACCAAGGGTCAACAGTGCCGGGATGTCTTCTTTCACAGTCCGTCCGTCGCGGAACTTATCCAACATGGCCAAGCGTTCAGCCGACTCACTGTTGGCCGCACGGTTGTCCAAACGGATTTTCGTCTTAAACTCATACTTGGCTCCGAAGTTGAACTTGCCTATTTTATAGTCCAAGCCGATAATGGGCGTAAAGCCCCACCCCGTCTGGTCGCAGTTGAGCGTCACGTCTTCCGTAGCTACAGCCAAAGTACCCATTTGTTTGGCAGCCGCACCGGCCTTTTGGGCCAATTCGGCATACTGTTGCGCCAAATCCTGATTTCCGGCAGCGGCAGCCTGTTCGGCAGCAGCCGTCAACTGTCCGGCCTGCTCTAAATAAGAAGCCATTTGTCCGGCAAACAAAGCCGAAGCCCCCACCATCTCTCCGCCTACAGGATTGTTCACCGAGATATTTTTCACATAACCGTAGTAGTTCGTGGTGGCATACACCAGCCGTCCGCCGACAAAAGCCGACAGATTGTCGGTGATTTTATAGGCCGCACCGATTTGGAAACCGTAATAATACTGGCGGCCGCGCATATAGCTGTCGAGAGAATAGCTGTTGATGCCCATCTCGCTCCCCAACAACGGCAACAACGCCGCCTGGCTCTCGAACGAGCCTAAACCGTCTTCAAAAGCGCACTTTCCGCCCCCGCCGCCAATGGCGAAGTTGAAAGAATACGACCAACGGCCACGATTGTAAGCCGCCTGTAAAGAAGGAACAACCGGAGCTTTGGCATCTCCTTTAAACAGTTTGGAAGATTCTCCACGATTGCCTGCACCGTATGCGAAGGGACCAAACACAGAGGTAATCTCACGCGTCTGGTAAGCACTCTGGAAATTCAGGGACAAATGCAATCCGTCCGGCAAAAAAGCCACACCCGCCGGGTTACTGTACACTCCGTCGATACCGATGGCACCATCTCTCGCGGGATTACGCAGGAATGCCACATTTTGATTTGTGTTCGTAAGCAACCCTCCGGCAAAAGTTAAACTTGAAACCATCAAGCCAAAGGAAGCTACAAGAGTTTTTTTCTTCATTTCTATGAATTTTGCTAAAAATCAGGTGCAAAATTAACAATTAAAACTTATATTCACAAAGAATTCCTCATTTTATTCTATTTTCAATCGTTACACATACAACAAAACACCTCGTTCCAAAGTACACGTCTCACGACATCTCCTCTCCATTAAACATCCGCGCAAAAATCCTTCTTTGCTTTTCTGAAAAACATACACTTATGCACCTGAAATCAATCTCAGGAGAATGAAAAATCAATCGACTGAGAACGAAAAACGAATCTCAGCCAAACGATTTTTCATTCTCCTGAGATTGATTTTCCATTCAACCGAAATACCTTCAGCACCCTCTTGAAACCCACATCAACCACCTGTATATCAACAAAATGAAACTCATTCAAACTAACTTTTTTTCTACCCTTTTCGCTCTACCCTTCCCCATTCCGTTTTTTATACTTATATTTGCTGTCGCCTTTCGCCTTACTTGTTTTGATAAGAATTAAACCTACTTAAAAATGACGGATATGAAAAAAACGCTTTTTTTGTGGCTGGCATTGGGAGCCATCACAACCGCTTTCACCCAATCCCCCGATGGCATCACCGGAGCCTCGGCCGTACAAACGGGACAGACGAAAAACAAAGGAGAATCTATCATCTATAAGGGGAACACCCTACATACGACTGGAAAGATGGTAAAAACAGGACGCAAGGCACCGGACTTCCACCTGACACAGTCTGACCTGCAAGACGTAAAACTCTCTGACTTCAAAGGTAAGAAAGTCATTCTGAACGTATTCCCCAGTTTAGACACCCCCACTTGCGCCGTTTCCGTACGTGAATTCAACGAAAAGGCCTCGGGACTGGAAAACACGGTCGTGCTCTGCATATCCATGGATTTGCCCTTCGCACAATCACGGTTCTGTACCACCGAAGGGCTTACCCACGTCATACCGCTTTCGGCCTTCCGAAGTCAGGATTTTACCCAAAACTACGGTTTACAGATTGCAGACGGCCCCATGAAAGGCTTGTTGGCTCGCGCCGTGATCGTGGTGGACGAAAAAGGAATCGTGCGGCACACCCAACTGGTCAAAGAGATTTCACAGGAACCGGACTATGAAGCGGCATTGGAAAGCGCCGCAACGGCAACTACGGAGTGAGGACGCAGACGCATACCCGCCTTCTGCCGCAAACTCCAAAAGGAAAAGGCTTATGAAGCAGATTTTATCCGCTGTCATCCCTCTCTCGACGGAAGTTTTTTCGTATCTTTGCCGCTTTAAGAATAATCACAAAAAAACAAACGATATATGTTCGACAATTTGAGTGAAAGACTGGAACGGTCTTTCAAAATCCTGAAAGGTGAAGGCAAAATCACCGAAATCAACGTGGCAGAGACCTTGAAAGACGTGCGCCGCGCATTGCTCGATGCCGACGTGAATTACAAGGTGGCCAAGACGTTTACCGACACGGTAAAGCAAAAGGCATTGGGACAGAACGTGCTGACTGCCGTGAAGCCGAGCCAGTTGATGGTGAAAATCGTACACGACGAACTGGCAACCCTGATGGGAGGCGAAACGGCTGAGCTGAACCTGCAAGGCCATCCGTCCGTCATCCTGATGGCGGGATTGAACGGTGCCGGTAAAACGACCTTGTCAGGAAAACTGGCCCTGATGCTGAAAACAAAGAAACGTAAGAATCCTTTGCTGGCGGCTTGCGACATCTATCGTCCGGCGGCCATCGAACAGTTGAAAGTGCTGGGCGAACAAATCGGTATCCCCGTATATAGCGAACCGAACAACAAGGATGCCGTGCAGATTGCACAAAACGCCGTGAAAGAAGCCAAGGCCAAAGGCTACGACGTGGTCATCGTCGATACGGCCGGACGTCTGGCGGTAGACGAACAGATGATGCAGGAAATCGCCGCCATCAAACAGGGCATCAACCCCGACGAGACACTCTTCGTGGTAGATGCCATGACCGGACAGGATGCCGTGAACACGGCCAAGGAATTCAACGACCGTCTGGACTTCGACGGCGTGGTGCTCACCAAATTGGACGGCGACACCCGGGGCGGTGCGGCCTTGTCTATCCGTACGGTGGTGAACAAGCCCATCAAATTCGTCGGCACGGGAGAGAAAATGGAAGCCATCGACCAGTTCCATCCTTCGCGTATGGCCGACCGTATCCTGGGCATGGGTGACATCGTGTCACTCGTGGAAAAGGCCCAGGAACAATATGACGAGGAAGAAGCACGCCGCCTGCAAAAGAAAATCGCCAAGAACCAGTTCGACTTCAACGATTTCATGTCGCAAATCCAGCAAATCAAGAAGATGGGTAACCTGAAAGACTTGGCCAGCATGATTCCCGGCGTGGGCAAGGCGCTCAAAGACGTGGAAATCGACGACAATGCCTTCAAAGGTATCGAAGCCATCATCCAGAGCATGACTCCGCGTGAACGTACCAATCCGGAAATCCTGAACACCAGCCGCCGCCAACGCATTGCAAAAGGTTCGGGCACCAACATACAGGAAGTGAACCGCCTCATCAAACAGTTCGACCAGACGCGCAAAATGATGAAAATGGTGACGGGCAGCAAAATGGGCAAGATGATGGCCAACATGCCCAAGATTCCGGGTATGCCTAAAATGCCTAAACTATAATCGTAAACCAAAAGAGGAATAACCATGCAACTGATTGACGGAAAGGCCACCGCCGCACAAATCAAGGCGGAAATTGCCGAAGAGGTAAAACAAATCGTAGAAACCGGAGGGAAACGCCCGCATTTGGCTGCCATCCTCGTGGGACATGACGGAGGCAGCGAGACTTACGTGCGCAACAAGGTATTGGCTTGCGAAGCCTGCGGTTTTAAATCGACCCTGCTCCGCTTCGAGGATACTATCAGCGAAGAGGAACTTCTGGCCGAAGTGGACAAGCTCAACAAAGACGAGGACGTGGACGGATTCATCGTGCAACTGCCCCTCCCCCGCCATATCTCCGAACAGAAAGTCATCGAGGCTATCGACTTCCGCAAGGATGTGGACGGTTTCCATCCCATCAACGTGGGAAGAATGGCCATCGGGCTTCCTTGTTACATCTCAGCCACCCCGAAAGGCATCCTGGAACTGCTCCGGCGTTACCATGTCGAGACGAGCGGCAAGAAATGCGTCATCCTGGGCCGCAGCAACATCGTAGGCAAACCTATGGCACAGCTTATGATGCAAAAGCAGTATGGCGACGCCACGGTGACCGTATGCCACAGCCGGAGCCGCGACTTGAAGAAAGAATGCCGCGAGGCGGACATTATCATAGCCGCTATCGGCCAGCCCGATTTCGTCACGGCCGACATGGTGAAAGAGGGAGCCACGGTCATCGACGTGGGCACGACACGCGTCCCCGACGCTACGAAGAAAAACGGATTCCGCCTCAATGGCGATGTGAAATTCGACGAGGTAGCTCCCAAATGTGCTTACATCACCCCCGTACCCGGCGGAGTCGGCCCGATGACCATCTGCATGCTGATGAAAAATACACTGTTGGCGGGCAAAAAGGAATTCTATCGTTAACAGGGTATTGAACAGACATAAGGTGTACCGCCTGCTTGACGGTACACCTTATTATATATAAGCCTTCGCGGACTTCAAGGCTGTGGCTCAAAAAAAGTTTTAGTAAAAATCCGGCGAAACATTTGCAGTTTCAAATAAAATGCGTACCTTTGCATCGCTTTAGGAAAGGAACATGATACTTTTCATACAAGCACACCAAAATGGTGACTATAGTTCAGTCGGTTAGAGCGTCAGATTGTGGTTCTGAATGTCGTGGGTTCGAATCCCACTAGTCACCCGAAGAAAAAGGATTTCCCGTCGGGAAATCCTTTTTTAATGCCTTTATATCGTACTCCCCGATACAAAAGAAAAGACAGATGCTCCCTTACGAAAACATCCGTCTGTTACGAATCCGAGAAATCAGATGAGGGCTGCCTCAAAAAATATATTGGACACGTAATTGCCCCAAGAATAGGTTTTTCTTGTAAAATTCATTGCAATGTTCTCCTACAAGGACATAACTTCCGTTCAGCTTTACGGCCAAATATTCATTCAAATAGAAATTGGCTCCCAACGAAACGTCGCTTTCCCGTCCGCCCATGATGCCGGCTCTGCCATCGTTCAAGTTCGTATAATTGAAACGTGCCGTGAGTTCTATCGCCTGTTTACTGCCCGGCCTGCCGGGAATACCGTACAGGTCGTCATACGCAAACCCTCTTCCCCGAACCAGAAAGCCTGCCTGCACGTATCCTCCCTGCGGACGGTAAGCCTCCCTTTCCGTACGATTGAGACGGTTCAGAAAGTATTCTCCCTGTACCATGAAACGCGGAGAGGTATAAAGTATCTCAAAAACGCCTTTGAGTTCTGTCCCTAAACGGTCCACGGTGGCTTCCATCAATGGAAACGGGAACATGGATGTCACGCCATCATTCGATACAGTTTTTGTCGGCGGTTCCACTGTATTCACCGGTTTGGTACGGAAAGAAAAAGCACCGCCCACATGCAACAGATTCCCTTTCCACCGCTTGCGCCAAACGCCCCGCGAAGTGGAAACCAAAGCGTTAACCTGCCCGTCACCGATTTTATTGATGTCGTTATGCGTATACAATCCCGTAGCCCAATATCCAAACGGCAGACTGGAATGATAGGTCAACCCGAGCTTGCGTCCGTCCGTAAAAGCCAATACGGATCCGGCCGACTGATGAAAGCGCATGTCCGTCGTACTGATGAGCATATCCATGGAATAAGGTTCATAAGCATTTCCTAACGAAAGGACACCATGTTTAAAGTGATAGTTCAACAACAAATCCTTGATGGCTACTTTGTTTCCTCCCAAACCAATGTCGGCTTTCATTTCATATTGTCTGTAAGTAGCTTTGAAGCCCACACGGAAATCTTCCAAGCGATAATACCCCTGCACACTTTCCTTACCATAACCGGACACAGCGGCATCCAGCAATGCCCTCGAACGGAACTTCACGGTCAGAGGTTCGTCCGCCTGTACCGTCATAAAGTAACTTCCCATGCCCAACCACACGCATGCCATCCATTTTCTCATACGCACCGGTTCAAAATGTCTATGAATTGCGGAAGTGCCTCTTCCACAGGTATTGCCCAACCATAATCCGCCACATTGAAGATCGGAGCCGTACGGTCCGGGTTGACGGCTATCACGCAACGCGCTCCGGTGATGGCCGCCGTATGCTGTATCTGTCCACTGATGCCGATGGCGATATACAAATCCGGAGCTATCGTATGCCCGGTCTGCCCCACTTGCACGGAAGCGTCCACCAACCCGGCTTCCACTGCCGCACGAGACCCGGCTACCGTCGCACCGATACGTTCGGCCCACTCCCGGATTTCATCGGCACATCTCCGCGTTTTCACGCCTCGTCCGATACCTATTATAATAGAACTGTCGTTCAACGAAGTTCCGCCCACTTCTTCCGCCACGGTCTCCAACACGCGAACACGGCTGTCGGCTCTTCCAGCCTCATAAGCATGATAGGCGATTTCCCTCCTCCTCGAAGTATCCCTCTGCCGAGCTTTCATCACCCCGGGACGTACGGAAGCCATTTGCGGCCTACAAACGGGGTTGACAATCGTAGCCATCAGATTTCCTCCGAAAGCCGGGCGTATTTGGCGCAACAGTCCGCTGTCCGTATTCATTTCCAACTCCGTACAATCTGCCGTCAATCCGGTATGCAGTACAGCAGCCAATCGTGCGGACAAACCACGACCGCATGGCGTAGCCCCGATAAGCAAGACCGAAGGATGCTGTTTGCGCACCAAGCCGGCCAACACCTCCGTATAGTTTTCCTCCACAAAATCCGATAGAAGCGGAGACTCCACCACGTGCACGCGGTCTGCACCGACGGCTATCAACTCATCCGCCCATGCAGCCACCTCACCGCCTATCAGTACAGCCTCGACCGGTTGGGGACGGCAAGCCGCAAGTGCCACAGCCTTTCCCAAAAGTTCCCGGCTTACCGGTGCCAAAGTGCCGTCCATGACTTCCGCCCACACCCAAATGCCATTGGAATCATCCACAGGCTGTTCTTGCCTTTCGTCTTGACGCTGCATCACCCAAGCTCCAACCGGACAAGCCTGCACACAACCGCCACATAACCGGCAATTCTCTTCATCCACCTCAGGAAAGTCGCCCATACGGATAGCCCCATAGGCACAACTTTCGGCACATATTCCGCAGGATACACATTGCCCGGCCTGTAATTGAAGTATAAAATCCTTATCTTTATTCATTTTCATCTTGCTTTTTAAAAATTAATTCCGCGTCTCATGCTTTCACTGACGACTGCAAAAAACTTTTCCCCGTCGGGAAGCCATTCCACGTCTTTCTTCCGTCGAGGCACCATGGTAGACACTACTTGAGTAGGAGATGCCTGCAATCCGACCTGCGAAGGTTCCAGTCCCAAGTCGCATTCATCCCAATGAAGGATGGTCTGCCGCTGAGCCCACCGCCAACCGGTCAGTGTGGGACAATCCAGTTCCCCCGTCTCCCGGCCAACCGTCACGACACAAGGTAAATCCACCTCCATACGTTGGAGTAAACGACCGGCCTTCTTCCTCACACACATACAAGTATCCGATATGTCCGAAACCTCCATCAAATGCGTCACTTGGGGAATGTCCAACTGTCCGGCTACCTCAGGCCCTACTTGTGCCGTATCGCCATCCACCGCCATTTTCCCGAAAAGCAACAAGTCGTATTCACCCAACTTGCGCACGGCTGCCGCCAGTACCAGGCTCGTACACCACGTATCGCTTCCGGCAAATGCCTTGGAGGACAACAAAACCGCCTTATCCGCCCCTCTTTGCAAAGCCTCCCGAAGCACTTCTTCCGCCGAAGCAGGTCCCATGCTTACCGCCACGATCTCAGCCCCCGTCTGCCTTTTCAATTTTACTGCCAACTGCAAGGCATACAAGTCATCAGGATTTGTCCGGGTCATGGCCGACGAACGCTTCAGCGTCCGGGTTACAGGGTCCATCTCTACCTTTGTAGACAAAGGCACTTGCTTTAAGAATACAATATACCGCTTCATATCTTTCGCTTTTTTATCTTCCATATATCCGAACCCTATCCACCTTTTTTATTGGAACGGGCATCCGCACACCTTTTTTGAAACTCAACCGAAAACGGGTCCACTGTCCCGAAACGGTCCGGTGCAAACCCGGCCGGATCCACAAACGGCTCTTCCCGCAAAATCAATTCTGCGGCCAAGCGTCCCATACCTCCACCGGCAGCCACGCCTCCTCCACAGCATCCGGCTACGGCATACAACCCTTCGTATGGACGCACCTGCCCGATAATGAATTTGGCATCCGGCACGTAACATGAGGGCCCGGCCACATAATGCGCGATACCCAGAGTTTCTATGTCCGGAAGATAACGCTGTAGCAACGGGGCACACTCGTCGAGCACTTTCCATTCGGCCGCCTTATTGAAATCGAAATCCTCCAGCTTATCCGTCAATGTGTCGGGATTGAAGGCTTGGCATTCACTTTCGCGCAAGCCGATAATCAACGCCCCCACATCCGAACGGGTGAAAGCACGGGCATCGGGAATCACCGTAAAAGGATGGTTTGCCGGAAAACGCCCGGGGTTTGTTCCCGTAATCCAAAAATGACTCCGTACCGGAGTAAAAGGAAGCCCTACCCCTAAAGGACGCATCAACAGGTTGGCCCACGAGCCTGCGGCATTCACGACAACCGGCGCCAGTACTTTTTCCCCGTCCGCCAACTCCACTCCTGTCGTCTTGTCTCCAACAGCCACAATGGCTTTTGCTTTCGTATTCGGACGCAATTCCGTCCCGAGACTTCGTGCAGCACGTGCATAACCGGAACATAACAAAGCACAATCTATAAACGCATCCGTAGGCATGTAAAGCGCCTCTTCTACCGCCGAAACCTCCATCCAAGGAAGAAGTTCTTTCAAACGCCTCCGGTCGATACGTTCATTCGGTATTCCGAAACGTACGGCCGCTTCTTCCAATGCTTCGAGTTCTTTCAGCGATGCGTCGGACGAAGAGATGGTCACACTGCCGCACTGCTGCAGTTCGAGCGATTCCCCCAAAAGGCGCTCTATTTCATCGATGCAATCATACGTTTCCTGCACCATTTCCATCAAAGCCGGTTTGGTACGCGCCCGTGTCAACAGGCAGGCTGCACGGGACGAAGCCTGCGACGCTATCTCGTTGGCATCCAACAACAACACCTTCCCCGCCTTACGTTTGGCCAACTGGTAAGCCGTGGCGCATCCCAACAAACCGCCACCGATAATTATCACATCATAATCCTGTTTCATCGTCAAATCGCATTATATTGAGGATTCATATACAAAGTCGTACGCTCCGTCTGCTCTTTTCTACGTCCTTGAGCGGAATACCGTTTATAAATCAATACGGCAGCCACCGTGAACAAGACCGCACAAACCGCGCCGACCGCGCATGCCATGTGGTTGTAAAGCGCAAACCACTCCATGTCGAAGTTCAAAAACTCCTTGGTGGAAAGCAGAGTCACCGTACCCATGTAGCCGATGAAATCGATAATGGCAATGAAGAAACCCACGTTTCCCCTGATGCGGAAACAAGCGATGAAGCGATCGAAGAAAATCGTCTGAAAAGTCAGATAGGCAATGTAGAGGCACAGGCTCTGCACAAACAACCACACTACTGGCTGCCAATCCAATGCCTCATAATTCAGTGACACGTATGTCATGACCAAACAACCGGCAATGACCAGTCCCATCAAGCACATCAAAGCCCGAATATTGCTGCGGAAGAAGATGAAAGCGGCAAATATCCCGAGGATGACCAACGTAACAATCGTATCCACCTGGGCGAAAAGCCAAGAAGACTGATTGCTCATATCCAGGATATTGACCAAAAAATCTTCTTTGATGTCGCGCAGCACCAGCAACATGAAGTTGCCCACGAACAACAAAGTAAGAATCGGAGCGTAACTTCGGAACAAGAGCTTACGTCCGTTTCCGTCCAATGTCACACGTTCGTTACGCAGCGCAATATCCTCTTCCGTAGGCTGTGGCAGACGCTTCAACATATACCCCATAAAAACGAGAAGAGGCAAAGCAAAAGCCCCAATCACGGCAGGCATCCAAAACTGTCCCACGTGCATCTCGTTCATGGCAAACAAGCCGAAACTCTTGGCCACACCGGAACTGAACACCATGCTTACCCCCAACAGACTGGCCAACATATCCGTCACCTTGCGTCCCTCGATAAAGCTGAATATCACGCCCCACATACAACCGAGCGACAAGCCGTTCAAAAACATGGCCGCCACATTGAACGGAGGAGCCAACAGGCCGAAGCCGACCAAAGCAGCCTCGGCTGCTACCGCCGAACAGACGAAAAACTTGAAACGACGCTCCTTCTTCAACTCCGAAATCAACTTGATGCCAAAGAACTTGGCTATCACATAACCTAAAATCTGAATCGTCGTCACCGCGACCTTGTAGTCCGTGCCGAAAAAATCAAACCCCTCGAACGAAGCCGCCGTATAAGGTTTGCGCAAGGCATACACCAAAGAGTAGGAAAGCAAGGCCGCACCGCCCGCCCACAGGATGAGCAACGCATCCGAAAATCTTTTGTTCTTTACGATTTGTTCCATAACCATAGTTTTGTTTTCGGCTGCAAAACTATCCCAAACCGCCATCTGAAAAAATTAATTCATTATATATCATACGTCCGTCCAAACCCGTATTTATAATGTAACATTCATCTCACGGTAATGAAGCACGAAAGCAACAGGTTTGTAACATGGAAAACGTACCTTTGCCCAAAAGAACATACGTATGGACAAATTGGTATCACTCTACGAACGAATGAAGAAACTGCGCGAAGCCGGTGTACGGATGAAGGACATCTCCGAAGAGACGGGCATAGCATCCAGCGTACTCTCCTCGCTCTATTCTTCCGTGCTCCCCACCTACATCAATCTGCTCTCCGGAGGATGCGGCACGGAAAGTGCGTTAGACCAAGGGCTGCAACAAGTCAACAACGTGTCGAAACGCAAACTGCAAGGTTGCCTCGACGAATTGTACGACAAAGTGAGCCACATCGAGCCACGTTTCGTTTCCAACAAAAACGGCGGACGACCTTTTTTGGACGACATCGAGAAAGAAGCCATCAAATACCTGCCCAATGCCGGCATCTATACCGGACTTTACCAGTCTTACAGTTCTTCGTCCTACTCCGACGGGCTGAAAGTGGAGCCTTATATGATATCCTCTATCGTAGACGGCGACACCATGCCCAAAGTCTATTGCCAGAACCTGTCGGGTGACTATTATATCGGCGTGGGGCTGTTCTCGCCGTTTCAAATCGGTTATCTGATGTTCAACGAACAAAAACGCCTGCAACTTGCCCTGAAGGTGGTCTACCTGCAACTGCCCATCATCGAGTATCCCCAAATCATGAAAGGAATCTATCTGACACACGACTATAACCGCAATCCGATTGCCCGGCGCATCCTCTTTGTCCGGCAAGGCGACGAAATCCCACTGGAAGAGTTTGCCGACTTACGCACAGAGGTGATACCCAAAGCACAACTGACCGGGGAACTTTTGGAATACTACAATTACACTTGCTGCAACGAGGACATCATACGGAGCATGATGCTGATATCACCGGACAAGGATACCAAAGAACTCCAACGCGAAAAGCAGCTCCTGAAAATCCTCAGTACACAAGAGGCTCCCTGAAGATACGGCACCCGCCATGCGAAAGGCCGCAGAAGGAAATATCCTTCTGCGGCCTTTCGCATAAAACCTTACTTTCATTCTTCCGTCAGACGAATCGCAAAGCCGCCTCCGCGAGCCATATCCAACGTCAGTTTCGTATTCCGGTCCACATTCATCGTCTCGCAGGCGTACGTTGTCGGATGGTCGCCCGACTCCGGTTTATCCTTGAAAACCACAGCGCGGTAGGTCTTCCCGCGTTTCAGGAAACCGAAGTCCACCGTCACGCTGCGCGGTGTCCAGTTCGTCATGCCGCCCACGTACCAATCCTTACCGGTTTGTTTGGCCATCACGATGTACTCGCCCAAACGGGCATCGAGCGGAAGGGTCTTGTCCCACACCGAAGGAACTTTCGACAAGTAATCCAAGATGTCGGGATATTTGTTATATTCCGAAGGCGCGTCGCACAGGTAACCGATCCAATGGTCGAATATGACGTACATGGACAAGACATGCGAACGCGTCCCCATATTCATCGGAGGGATGCTGTCCCGGTCACGCGGTTGGAACTCTTCGGGCGTCACGTTGCGCATGCCGCCCGGCGTGTAATCTTCCGGTCCGGCCAATGAACGGATGAAAGGGAAACGTGTATGGTATTCGGGCGTGATGGTCTTTTCCCAGAAATTGCATTCAGCCCCTCTCACGGCCTCATAATTCATCACGTTGGGGTAAGTACGGTTCAAGCCCACCGGTACGGGACAACCGTGGAAGATGGCCACCATCCGGTACTGCGCCAACCGTTCGGCAAATTCGCGCCCCCAACGCATGGCAATCTGGTCGTTGCGTTCGAAGAAATCAATCTTGGCACCCGCCACCCCGCACTCGTGCATCTGCTTGATCCAATCGTTCGGATTCTCCAGCGGGCAACTGGCCCAAGTCCAAACCAATATCTTCACGTTCTTCCCCCGGGCATAGTCGCACAACTCCTTGATGTACTCCATTTTCCATCCGGCATCGAGCGTCATGTATTCTATACCGTTCTCCGAAGCCCAGTCTACATAGTATTTATAAAGTTGCAACGAAAGATGTTTGTTCCCCACCGGGAAGTCCACGCCTTCCACCACGGCTTTGTGCCACCATTCCCAAGCACTCTTTCCGGGTTGTATCCACGAGGTATCCTCAATCTTGCAAGGTTCGGCCAGCATGTAGACCAGCTCATTGTTCAACAACGTCTTGTCGTCGTCGGACACGATCATGACGCGCCATGGGAACGTACGGTCGCCTCCCGTCCTTGCAATGTAATCCTCACGTGAAATCACCAGATGGTTGGAATACCAACGGTAAGGGTTCGACGGGTCTCCGTCCATCACTTCTTTAGGGTAGGCCGCCCACTTTCCGCGCATGGCATTCTGCCCGGCGGCTTCCATATACAAGCCGGGATAATCGTAAGTGTCCGATTCCGTCACCACCACCTTGTAGGGCTTGCCGGGATACTCGAAGAGCACCGGAGAAACGGAAAAACGGCCGGCCGGAATCTCACCCGGCGAACGATACACCTTGTAAAGCCGCTCGAAATTACGGTAGCCCTGATGAATCTGGTGCACCTTGCCCGACTGTTCACGCTCGGGTGCGGTATTGCTGTCGCATTCCGGGAAATACACCGTAGGGGTAAAAGCGAAATTGAACACGGCATCTTCGCTGTTGATAATGATTTCCTTGTCCCAGTGCGTCACGAAACGGTAAGCCCACCCTTCGTTGTAGGCTCTCACGACCAGGTCGTAGTCCGTGCCGTAAGACAGCACGATTTCATTGTACGCCTCTTTCAGGGTCTTGTTTTTCCCCGCCACGACATCTATCTTGCGGTTCACACGGTCTTTCTTCACAGAGGTCACGGGGTCGCCTCCCACGTGACGCCCGTCGGACAGGTTCATCCCTATCACCGAAGGTTCCACCAACTTCACCTTATCGTACCACACTTCAAATTCCGTACGCCCCTCCACACGGAGCTTCACCTCCAGTCTCTTGTCGGGCGAAGACAATTTGTACTCTTCCGCTTTCAGGGCAAACGTCCAGCAAAAGAATACCGCCAAAGATAACATGATTTTTTGAGCCATATCGCCATATAGATTTAAGAATGATTATTCGTCTGCAAAGTAAGTCCGTTTCACTAAAAGCCGAAATGGAGAGAATCACTTATCACATGGACAATTTTGCGATTCTCTCCATTCCTATATGACTTGCCATACGGCCGCTCATTCCACACCCCACTGCTTGTTCGGCGTGCGCCCCAACACGAAGTGCAACTCACCGCCACGGACGATATCCTCGTGGTCGATATAGCAACGGTTGTAAGGCTTGCCGTTCAGCGTGGCCGACTGGATGTAACAGGCATCGGGCGCATTCCCCTCCGTAGTGACTACAAACTTACGGCCTTTGGCATAACGGCGGTCGAGCGCGATCTCCACACGGTCGAACACAGGGGCTGTCAATTCATAACGCGTCTCGCCCGGACAAAGCGGATGGAACCCCGCAGAAGCCAGGATATACCAGGCCGACATCTGCCCCACATCCTCATTGCCGCACAGCCCGGCCAGACTGTTCTTGTAAGCGTCGGCACAAATCACACGCGTCCAGTACTGCGTGAGCCACGGCGCCCCCAAGCGGTTGAAGAGGAAAGGCACGTGGTGCACGGGTTCATTGGCATGATTATAATAGGGATTCCAATAGAATTCGCGCGGCGTGTTTTCAAAAAAGGATTCCAGATCGGCCAGCACTTTGTCGCGACCGCCCATGATTTCCACCATGCCGGACACGTCGTGCGGCACGAACCAACCCTGTTGGTAGGGATTGCACTCCATGCAACCGTACCACTCCTGCAAGCGTCCTTTTTCCGGCCAGTCCGCCCACGAGCCGTCGGCATTGCGCACGCGGAACCATCCCTTTTCCTTGTCGAAGATTTTACGGTATGCCTGTCCGCGCCGGTGATAGATGCCGGCATCCTCCGTCTTGTCTAAAGCCTCGGCCCATTCGCCCACACACCAATCGAAGTATCCGTATTCCAACGTTTCCGATATGCCGCTGCCGCCGGGCGAATATCCCAGTTCCGGATGGTGCCCGATGCGGTCGGCGGTCTGACGGGCAAAGCGGTAAGCTTTCTCCACGTCGTATCCGCGTATGCCTTTCATATAGGCATCGACGATGACGGCTATGGCCGGATTACCCAACATGCAGCCGCTGTAAGCGTTCAGGAACTCCCAACGTTCGTACACGCCCGTACCGTTTTCCTCGGCCAGAGTGACAAACGAGTTGATCATGTCGTTCACCACTTCCGGATTGATAAGGTTTTGCAGGGGGAACTGGCTGCGGAACACATCCCAACCGCTGAACACCGTACGCTTCTTGAATGCGTCGGTCTTGTGCACCTTCCGGTCTCCTCCCACGTATTCACCCGTCACATCGCGATAGTCGCGCGGGTCTATCATCGTGTGGTACAGCGAAGTATAAAAAATCGTGCGCTCATCTTCTGTCCCCCCGGAGATTTTGATTTTCGACAAGGCCTCGTCCCACAGCGCAGCCGCCTTTTCGCAATACCGTTCGAAGTCCTTTCCCTTCAATTCGGCTTTGAAGTTCGCCTCCGCTCCTTCCAGACTGACAAAGGAGATGGCCGTGCGCATCAGCACCTGTTCGCCTTCGCGCGTGGGGAACTCCGTATAAAATCCCAAATGGTCTCCCTCCATGCGGTCGGGACGTTCCGTCACCTTCGCCCGGCGCACCGCCTCGGCAAATTCCGGCGAGGTCACGTTTTCCAACTTGCGCCCCATACCCTCAGGAAACTCGGCCGACCATACGCCGTAACGCTCCAACGGCTTGCTGAAACGGGTGTAAAAGTAGACCGTATAATCGGCCTTCCCTCCCCCGTTGCCCCAACCGCCTCCGTCGGGCGTGCAACGCATCCATCCGCGGATAGCATAGTCATCCACACACTCCACGTACTGCCGGACAGACGTACCGCCCACACGGCGGGCCAAGTCGATTTGAATGCGCGAACATTCGTTTTCCGGATAAGTGAAACGCATGACCCCACCGTGAGGCGTGGCCGTCAGTTCCGCCCGGATGTCATAATCGGTCAGGCGGACAGCGTAATATCCTGCACGTGCCGTCTCGCTCTCCTTATCGTAACGCGAACGGTAGCCCTCCTCCGGACGTTCCGCCTCGCCGCGATACGTATGCAAAGGTCCTGTGGTGGGCATCACTAAATAATTCCCCAAATCGCCATACCATCCGATGCCGCTCATCTGGGTCAAGGCAAAGCCCTCGATGGTCGTATGTTCATAACTGTACCCCGAACCGTTGTCGCCTCCGGTAATGGTATTGGGGCTGACCTGCGTCATGCCCCACGGCGTGGCCACACCGGGAAAGGTCTTTCCCAACCCATGTTCGGCCTTGGCCATTTGTGTGTTCGTCGTAGCCCCAATAAACGGGTTCACATACTCCGACAAGCGTTTTCCTCCACGAGCCTGCACGCTCAAAGCCGCCGTGGCCGCTATGGCCAGTACTCCGGCCTGCTTCAAATTCAACTTTATTTCCATGATATTTTGTATGATATTCAAGTAGTATAACTCAGCATACAAAAGTACGAAAAGAAAACCTTGCCTCTGTCCGAAATTCTCGTCAAAAACAAACAAATTCGCTCCAAAGTCAATATTTTTTAGAGTAGAAGCCCAATAGGATCTCCATCAATAACACACTATGATACAACGATTTATGATTTACAAAATTTTCTCCTGAGAACGATTCGCCGTTCTGCGCCAAACGATTTTCCGTTCTCAAGAGATTGATTTTCCGTTCTGCGCCAAACGATTCGCCGTTCTCCCTTTGTCAAAATAAGCCACTGCGTCGCCCATACCCCGAACCGTCGCCCGGCCGCACAAAAACACCCCACCGCAAAATTGTCCATATCATAAGTGATTCTATCCATTTCCGGAACCGCAAAAACCGCGTTACTTTGCACCCAGAAAATATTTCTTAAACCATTTCTACAATCATGAAGACAAAAACAAATCTTTACCTGTTTCTGATTGCGCTGATTTCCGCCATGGGCGGTTTCCTTTTCGGTTACGACTGGGTCGTAATTGGTGGCGCCAAACCTTTTTATGAACAATACTTCCAGATTGCCGACAGCCCTTCGCTTCAAGGGTGGGCCATGAGTAGTGCGTTGATCGGCTGCCTCATCGGCGCGTTGAGCGCGGGCAAGCTGAGCGACAAATTAGGCCGTAAACCCATATTGATACTGGCCGCCGGACTATTCATCTGTACGGCCGTGGGCACGGGTGCCGCCGACACGTTCGGACTGTTCAACGTGTTTCGCCTCATCGGCGGATTCGCCATCGGCATCGCTTCGAGCCTTTCTCCTATGTATATAGCGGAAATCGCCCCGGCCCACTTGCGCGGACGTTTCGTGTCCATCAACCAGTTGACGGTAGTACTGGGAATCCTTAGCGCACAAATCGTCAACTGGCAGATTGCCGAACCGGTGGCCGACCACGCCACAGCCGAGATGATACGCCTGTCGTGGAACGGACAAATGGGATGGCGGTGGATGTTCTGGGCCATGGTCGTACCCGCAGCCCTTTTCTTCGTCTTCAGTTTCGTCCTGCCCGAAAGCCCGCGCTGGCTGGCCTCATCGGGGTACAAGGAGAAAGCCTTCGGCATCTTCGCGAAGATAGGCGGCGAGGCCCATGCCCGTGAAGAACTGGCAGCCATAGAAGCCGCCGCAGGAGAGAAAACCGTGGAAGGCGGATTCAAACAACTGCTCCACCCCTCGATGCGCAAAATCCTGCTCATCGGCGTGGTGATGGCCGTGTTGCAACAGTGGTGCGGCATCAACGTCATCTTCAACTATGCCCAGGAAATCTTCATGGCAGCCGGTTACGGCGTGTCCGACGTGCTGATGAACATCGTGGTGACGGGAGTGACCAACGTGATTTTCACAGTATTGGCCATGTGCGTGGTAGACCGTTGGGGACGCAAAGCCCTGACTCTCTTCGGGGCGTTCGGCCTGACACTGATTTATGCCTTCATGGGTGCAGCCTACTGGTTCCATATCAGCGGAGTCATGCTGCTCGTCATCGTGGTGGCCGCTATCGCCTGCTACGCCATGACGCTGGCTACGACCATGTGGGTCATCATCTCCGAAATATTCCCCAACCGCATACGGGGCGTAGCCATGTCGGTATGTACCTTCGCCCTTTGGGCCGCCTGCTTCATCCTGACGTACACCTTCCCGGTGCTGAACAGCGGATTGGGCGCAGCCGGGACGTTCTGGCTCTATGGCATCATCTGCCTCGCCGGTGGCATCTTCGTATGGCGCCGCCTGCCTGAAACGAAAGGCAAGAGTCTGGAAGAAATCGAACACGAACTTATCCAATAACTTCATACATCATGGAAAAAATCACATCCTATTTGATTCAAAGCACGGTGAACACCTCCGAGGTGCGTGCATGGGAAGAGGACATCCTGCTCCCCACCTACGAAATCGGCAAGGAAGAAAAGAATCCGATTTTCTTGGAGAAACGTGTCTACCAAGGCAGCAGCGGCGTGGTCTATCCTTATCCCGTGGTAGAGAAAATCTCCGACGAGAAGAAAGACAAGCTTTACCATGCGCTCTTCATCGAGAACGAATATATCAAAGTGATGATACTCCCGGAACTGGGCGGACGCATCCACATGGCCTACGACAAGGTGAAGCAACGCCACTTCGTGTACTACAACCAAGTGGTGAAGCCCGCGCTCGTCGGGTTGACCGGCCCGTGGATTTCGGGCGGTATCGAGTTCAACTGGCCGCAACACCACCGCCCGTCCACTTTCCTGCCCACAGACTTCTCCATCGAGGAGCATGCCGACGGCAGCAAGACGGTATGGTGCAACGAAGTGGAACGCATGTTCCGCACCAAAGGCATGCAGGGCTTTACGCTCTATCCGGGCAAGTCGTACATCGAAATCAACGTGAAGATTTACAACCGTACGTCTTTCCCCCAGACGTTCCTGTGGTGGGCCAACCCGGCCGTGGTGGTCAACGACCACTACCATTCGGTGTTCCCGCCCGACGTGAACGCCGTGTTCGACCATGGCAAGCGTGACGTGTCGTCGTTCCCCATCGCCACGGGCACTTACTACAAACAAGACTATTCCGCCGGTGTGGACATCTCGAAATACAAGAATATCCCCGTGCCGACATCCTACATGGCCATCCAATCGAAATTCGACTTCGTGGGCGGATATGAAGAGGACGTGAAAGGCGGATTGCTTCACGTGGCCGACCATCATGTGTCGCCGGGAAAGAAGCAATGGACATGGGGCAACGGCGACTTCGGACGCGCTTGGGACCGTAACCTGACGGACGAGGACGGCCCGTACATCGAACTGATGACAGGCATGTACACCGACAACCAGCCGGACTTCACGTGGTTGCAACCCTACGAGGAAAAGTCGTGGAAACAATACTTCATGCCCTACGCTGAGGTGGGCTACGTGAAGAACGCCACCAAGGACGCATTGCTGAACTTGGAAGTCAAGGAAGGAAAAGGCAAAGTCATCCTGTACACCACCGGAGTGAACAAGGACGTGCATGTGTTCGTCAAGGACAACGTGAACGGCGGCACCCTTTTCGACAAAGTCATCTCCATCTCCCCGGCAGAGCCGTTCCAAGCTGAATTTGCCGCCGAGGGCTTGAAAGACGAAGACATCTTGGTTGAAATCCGCAACCACGAAGGCCGTATTCTGGTGAGCTATCAGGCTGATAAACCGGAAATCAAGCCCGTACCGGATCCGGCCAAGGCCGCCAAAGCCCCGAAGGACATCGCGTCCATCGAACAGCTCTACCTCACGGGACTCCATTTGGAGCAATACCGCCACGCGACTTACAACCCGATGGACTACTATGAAGAAGCACTGCGCCGCGAACCGGGCGACGTGCGTTGCAACAACGCCATGGGGTTGCTCCTGATGCGCAAGGGACAATTCACCAAGGCCGAAGGTTATTTCCGCAAAGCCGTCGAAACCCTGACGGAACGCAACCCGAACCCATACGACGGCGAACCGTATTACAATCTGGGTTGGAGCTGTCTGATGCAGGACAAAACGGACGAGGCATACGACGCATTCTTCAAATCGGCCTGGAATGCCGCTTGGCAGGATGCCGCCTACTACAACTTGGCTGCCATCGACTGCCGCAGGGGCAACTTCGAGAAAGCACTCGACCTGATAGACCGCTCGCTCGTGCGCAACTGGCACCACCACAAGGCACGCCAACTGAAAGCCTCCATCCTGCGCCACTTGGGACGTAAGGAAGAAGCCCTCGAACTGATAGCGGAATCGCTCAAGATAGACCGCTTCAATATGGGATGCCGCTTCGAGCAATATCTCCTCACGGACGACAACAACGTACTGAAGGAAATGCAGCGACTGATGCGCGGTGCAGCCCACGTCTACATCGAATACGCACTCGATTTCGCACAAGCCGGACTTTACGACGAGGCCATCAACCTGTTGGAGGGTTACGCCGCCACACAAGGCGAAATCTACCCGATGGTGCACTACACACTGGGCTACTGCTACTCGCGCAAAGGCGACACGGGCAAGGTGCTCGAATATTACAAAAAGGCCGAACAGGACGACCATTCTTACTGCTTCCCCAACCGCATCGAAGAAGTATTGGTGTTGCAGGATGCCATGAAAGAGAACCACGAAGCCTGTGCCAAAGCGGCCTACGCCCTCGGCAACTTCTGGTATGCCGCACGGCAATACGACAACGCCATCGCATGCTGGGAAACATCGGCCGCCATCGACCCGGCGTTCCCTACCGTATGGCGCAACCTCTCGCTGGCTTACTACAACAAACGCAACGATCCGCAGAAGGCGGTGGAAACACTGGAAAAGGCTTACCGCCTCGACGAAAGCGACGCCCGCATCCTGATGGAATTGGACCAGCTCTACAAACGGCTCGGACGTCCGCAAGCGGAACGTCTCGCATTCCTCGAAGCCCATCCGGCCGAAACGGAAAGCCGCGACGACCTGTCCATCGAGCGCATCACGCTCTACAACCAATTAGGACGCTATGAAGAGGCCAAGGCACTGATTGCCGCCCGCAAATTCCATCCGTGGGAAGGCGGTGAAGGAAAAATCACGGGGCAGTACACCATCTGCCATGTGGAACTGGCCAAAATCGCCCTGCGCGAACACCGTTATGCCGACGCTTTGGCTTTGTTGCAGGCCACAGACCAATACCCGTACAACTTGGGTGAGGGTAAACTCATCAATGCCGAAGAGAACGACATCTGGTATTACAAAGGACTGGCTTACCGCGGACTGGGAGACGAAGAAAACGCCAAGCTTTGGTTGCACAAGGCCACCCAAGGTTCTGCCGAACCGCAACAGGCGTTTTTCTACAACGATGCGCAACCGGACAAGATTTTCTATCAGGGACTGGCTTGGCGCGCGTTAGGCGAGGAAGGCAAGGCACGCGGACGTTTCAACAAGCTCATCAAGCATGGTGAAAAACACTTGTTCGACCACTGCCGCATAGACTACTTTGCCGTATCGTTGCCCGACTTGGCCATCTGGGAGGACAATCTGGACAAGCGCAACGCCATCCACTGCAACTATGTCATGGGATTGGGCTATTTAGGATTGGAAGACCGCGTACACGCCATCGAGTACTTGGACAAGGCACGCGCTTTGGACATCAACCACCAAGGCGCACAAATCCATCGTGAATTATGCGAATAAACACACAAATTATTTGTAATATGCCGACGGGCACCCCAGTCTACGGCTTCCGGTTGACAAACTCAATCGGAGCCGTGGTTGAACTGACCAACTGGGGTGCCCGTTGGCTTTCTGCCATCGTGCCGGACAAACACGGAGAGATGGCGAATGTGCTCGTCAGACCGACCGACTTGCTGTCGGACGAGTTCTACATGGGAGCCATCGTGGGGCGTTTTGCCAACCGCATCGGAGGCGCACGCCTCTGCATCGACGGGCAAACCTACGAACTGGAAAAAAACGACGGGCAGAACACCAACCATGGCGGCTTCTCCGGTTTCGACCGCATGCTGTGGGACTGGGAAGTTTTGGACGACGGCGTGCGCTTCACGCGGCTTTCCCCCGATGGAGAAGGCGGTTATCCGGGCAACGCACACATCTCGGTGGAATACCGTTGGAACGACGGCAACGAGCTGTCCATCCGCTACTATGGAACAACAGACAGGGCAACCTACCTGAACCTGACGAACCATGCCTACTTCAATTTGGGCGGCAAAGGAGAGAAAATCACGGAACATGTATTGCGCATCCCTTCACATACGATGTTGGACACCACCCCGCAGTTCATCCCCACAGGCAAACGGGTGAAGGTGGGCGGCACGCCTTTCGATTTCACTTCAGCCAAACCCATCGGACAGGACTTATATGCCGACCATGAGCAACTGAAATGGAACAAAGGTTACAACCACTGTTACGTACTGAAAACGGAAAAGTCTCCCGACATGGTGGAGGCCGCCCGGTTGTCCGAGCCCACCACGGGCCGCAGCCTGACGGTAAAAACCGACCTGCCCTCCGTACTGCTCTACACAGCCGGTTATTACGTCCATCCCGACACCGCCGTCTGCCTCGAAGCGCAATACTATCCCGACACACCATCGCATCCCGATTTCCCCTCCTGCCTGTTGCGTCCTGGGGAGGAATACCGGCAAACTACGGTGTTCCGGTTCGATATGGAATAAGACTTTACATCACCAACACGCCCAAAAATGCGTGTTGGCTTTTTCCAAACACTATAGAATCATCAGATATAAACAACCGACTTTCTGCCTTCATACAATATGCCCCGAACCTCATTCAACCGATATTTTACAGGTGTCAATGATTTGGGTTATCCACCTATTGAATCTCGGACATTTTTCAAGCATACTCATTATCCCCACCTCCAGTGCTATTAAGTTTCCCTCCAACACTTTATTATAATCAGATTTCAAGGCCAACAATCTTTTAGAAGGTGCTCCCTCTGGAGATGAATTTATATCTTCCGGATTTTCATACGAGGAAACAATATTATTTGTTTTTTTAGCACATTCTTCTGAGAAGTAGTACTCAAAACCATTATTATTAGAAAACAAAAGAGCCTCAAATTCATGTAACTGGATATAAGAAAAGAAACGTCTATCTCCGATATGTTCATTCATAGCGCTTTCCAGTGCTTTGACACGCTCTATTTTACTGGCTTTCGCCATACATTCTTCATACCTCGGCATGGTGTTAGGTATCCTGAAAAAGTCGATGAATGTAGTCACAACAAAATCATTCCTTGAAGATCCCAAAAGCGATTTGACGGTATTCCATAAATGCTGGTAATTCACCATTCCACCTCTCCCGTTCCTACTGGTCCGGATTAGAACCGGAGTAATATTGAATACGCCAAATTCTTGTAAATAAGGAGAAATAACAGTATTGACGAATTCCTGCTCAGTTTGTCCTTCCACAACAATATATACACGTCTCATAACTGTCCTCCTATCATATTCTTCTCCCACAAATCACTAATTGACAAATCGTATTCATCCATCCATGTCGCCAAATCCTCCTCTGACAAATGCCTAAAAACAGATTGGCTTTCAATCCTATCCACAACTATAATATCTTTCACATCAAAGCAATTCACTAAATTTGTAGATTGTGTGGATAAGATAATCTGACTCTTATTGGATGCACGTTTGACAAGTTCGGCAAACTTATTTATAGCAGCAGGATGCAAACCAAGCTCGGGCTCATCAATCACAATAACCTCTGGGGTTTTTGATTGCAACAGTAAAGTGGCTAAAGCAATAAAACGTAAAGTCCCATCCGAAAAACTGTATCCGTTAAGATACATATCAGTCTCCTTTTCTTCCCATTCCAAGCGTATTCTTTCCTTATCATTTACATCCGGACGTAACTTGAAACACTTAAAATAGGGCGCAATCGAACTTACCACTCCTTCTATCAACCGAAAATTAGTTTCATCATTTTGCATCATAGAATAGAGAAATGCCGCTAAATTAGAACCATTGTCACGAAGGCATTCGTTATCATTGATATTACAATCTCCACGCATAGGAGAACTTGCACTGGTATCATGAAAATGATATACCGTAAAGCTACTCAAATATTTCTTTAAATAACCGGCCCTCCATTTGAGATTTTGGATTAAAGAAGATTCTTCAACAGCGGAATCCCATAGCGTCTTATTCCATTCCGTATAATCCTTACCTTCTGTATGGAAATTATTGAAATAATCCCCCGTTTTTTCTATAAATCCCTTATTGGATTGCGCGGGTTTTATTTCAAAAAAGAAAGCATTATTATTGTCGAAATCCAATAATCCATGGATGGAAGGAGATACCTTCCTTCCACGATACAACAAGCTGTCAATACCACCTTTTGACAAAGTATAACTTCCGAACCGTTGCTCATATATGGCTTTCGTCAATTCAAAAAATGAGATAAAATTACTTTTACCCACACCGTTTGAACCAATGAGCACATTCAATCGGTTTAAGGGTAAAGACAAATCCCTTATCGACTTATAATTCTTTATTACAACCTGCTCTATCATATCATACTGTTTTTATTATTTCAATCAGTCCCATAAACTCAAAACACATCTCACAAAGCCATGAAACCTCTTCATCCCATTTTGATTTATCATCCATATCAAAAGAGCATGCTTTTATCTTTCATTACTTGTACTCCACACAAATATACTATATTCACACAACTCCAACAATCATATTATGGATTAAAGATAAAGTATTAACGATATTTTATGGCACATATCAAGACCTTACACGGCTATGTTGCATTAAACGTTATAACGGATCTATTCGAGTAAATGCCCTTTACCTCACGGATACAACAAAAAAAGACTTGCCGTTTTCGGCAAGTCTTACATGAGCGGAAAACGGGGCTCAAACCCGCGACCCCCAGCTTGGAAGGCTAGTGCTCTATCGACTGAGCTATTTCCGCATGATTTCCTTGAAATCGAGTGCAAAGATAATGAAAAGAGCCATTATATGCAAGTCTATCGCGAAATTACAGTCATTTTTTCACCCCAAATAGTCTCTCCTTTTCACCGGAAAAGCCTCCAGACTCATCCGTTTCAAGACTTGTCCCGTCACTGTCCGGCCTTCGTCCATTCCAAGTATCCACCATCAAGCTCCACCACCTTATAATGAAGCTCACTCAGAATCCGTGCTGCTTTCTTGCTGCGCTTCCCACTCCGGCAATACAAGGCTATGGTCTTGCCCTTCGGTAAAACGGCCTTGCTCTTCTGTTCAAAATCCGGTTGTAACACGTCTATGTTCACCGCCCCGGCAATATGTTCCTCCGCATATTCTTCAGCCGTACGTACATCTAAACGCACGACCGCCGTATCGGCAATGTATTCTTTGAATTCCGCTACGGAAAGCGAACGGAAATCCCCGTCCGAAACATGGCAACCGAAAAGGCTGCTCAAAAATGCACTCATTCCCATGGCTACCCCCAGTATATAAAAACGTTTCATACTTCTCGTTCTTTAATCCCCAATCAACAAAAGCCGCATCATTCAACCGTCCGAACCTTGTTCATATCACGAGGTTTGGGAGAAGGTTCTTCATCCGGATAACCGAAAGCTATGGCATAAAGTAATTTATGCGTTTCGGGAAAATCCAATTCATCAAGTAATTCACGACCTTCCGGTTCATTCAGGAAACGGCAAATACCACCCAAGCAACATGAACCAATCCCTAACGATTGTGCCGCAATCATCATGTTTCCGCCCAATAGTCCGCAATCCACCTGCGACAAATCATAAGTCGTATCGTATGCGATAAATACCAACACAGGTGCACCGTATGCCGCTCGAAGAGTGGTTTCCTCCTGTCCTTTCCCCATGAAACGGCTGTAAGCCGAATCTATCGAAGCCAACAAACGGGGATTGTCCACGACACGCACTTCCCACGATTCCAGTCCCTTCCCGTTGGGAGCATACACTCCACATTCCACTATCTGTGCCCACTTGTCCTTCTCCACCGGCTGCTGCTTGTATTTCCGGATGCTGCGACGCTGTAGAATCGTATTCACGACTTCATTTTTTACCACCACACTGTCTGCCGCCCCCGTTTCTCCTTCACGGGAAGCAGGCGCTGTATGACAACTGCAAAGCAGGGAAATGCCTGCTACTAAAGATAATAGAGATTTCGTATTCATGTCTCGTTCCTCAAATATATAATTATTTAAAATCTTACCCTTTCTTCTTTGATTTATATTCCGACGGCGACATGCCCATGTATTTCGTGAACTGCCGGGAAAAGTAAAGCGAATCCTCATAACCGACCAACGGACTGATCTGACTGATTTTCAACTCTGTGAAATCCAAATAATGACAGGCTTCCTGAATGCGGAGGTATCCCAAATAACGCAAAGGGGGAGAACCGGTCTTGTCCTCAAAGACATTGGAGAAGTAAGACGGGGAAAGTTTCACTTCGCGGGCAATATCCGTCAGACGGATTTTTTTATTCAAGTTTTCCTGCATGAAATGAATGGCACGCTGCACCACGTCTCGTTTTTCCTGCACACCCGCAAAACGACACTCGCGGTATTCGCCCAAAAACTTCATGGAACCCAAAAAATGAAAGAGGCTCGTGGTGGCGTACAACATGTAGTTCTTGTTGTAGCCGGAACTGACCGAGGCATAAATCTCTTCGAACAGCATCAACCTTTCCTTGATGCGGGAATGCTCGGCCGGTGAAATATCATGCGGCTTACTGAAACCCACACTGAAAAAGGCGGCTTTTGCGCCATCGAAATGAATCCAGTAAATCGTCCAAGGATTCTCAGCCTTACTGCCATAAGCATGTGCCTTATATTTGGGCAAAATGAAAAACTGGTTAGCCCCAACGTCATAGCGCTTACCGTCCAGTTCGAACCATCCCTCCCCCTCTACACAATAAATCAGCACAAACTCATTGGAATCCTCCTCTTTCCGCTCACAATAATGAAAACCAGCATGCGGATAATAACCAATATCCGTGATGTAAAGCTCGCGGCCCAAAGGGTCGCGCTTCAACTCTTCTATCAAAAATCCCGGCAAGACGACTATCCGTTCTCCCTTGAATCCTTCCTTTATCCGTGGCATGGCCTTTAATTTTTAAGGTGCAAACAAAGTTAAGAAAAACAAAGATATGAAAAGCCATGCCTTCCTGTTTTTCTTGCCAAAAAAGAGTTGCATTCGGTAAAATATCTCCCGAAGCAACTCTTTTTTCATTCAATCACAATACGTAAAGTCTCACTTGATGCGCTTATAACCATACACAGCCAAATCCCCCAGCTCTTCCTCGATACGGAGCAACTGGTTGTATTTGGCCATACGGTCGGAACGGCTCAAAGAACCGGTCTTGATTTGGCCGCTGTTCGTTGCCACAGCGATATCGGCAATCGTAGCGTCCTCTGTCTCTCCCGAACGGTGGGAAGTAACCGTTGTATAACCATGACGATGAGCCATCTCGATGGCATCCAAAGTTTCGCTGAGCGAACCGATCTGGTTCACCTTGATTAAGATGGAATTGGCACACCCCATGGCAATACCCTTGGACAAGAAGTCCACGTTGGTCACAAACAAGTCGTCGCCCACCAACTGGCAACGTCCGCCGATACGTTCCGTCAACTTCTTCCAACCGTCCCAGTCATTCTCGCTCATACCGTCTTCAATAGAATCAATCGGATACTTCGTGATTAATTCTTCCAAGTAAGCGATCTGCTCGTCTGAAGTACGCTTCTTACCCTTTTCACCCTCGAAAATGGTATAATCGTACACTCCATTTTTATAGAACTCGGAGGAAGCGCAGTCCATACCGATCATCACATCCTTGCCCGGTACATAGCCGGCAGCCTTAATGGCTGCGATTATGGATTCAAGAGCATCCTCAGTGCCATCCAATGCAGGAGCAAAACCGCCTTCATCGCCTACTGCCGTACTGAGTCCACGGTCGTGAAGCACTTTCTTCAAGGCATGGAACACTTCAGCCCCCATCCGCAAGCCCTCACGGAAAGAAGGAGCACCCACCGGACGAATCATGAATTCCTGAAAAGCTATCGGCGCATCGCTATGCGAACCTCCGTTAATAATATTCATCATCGGGACGGGCATCACGTATGTGTTCACGCCGCCAATATAACGATATAAAGGAATGTCCAAATATTCCGCAGCGGCCTTAGCCACAGCCAACGACACCCCGAGAATGGCATTGGCACCTAAATTAGACTTTGTCTTCGTGCCGTCGAGTGCCAACATCTTGTGGTCGATGGCACGCTGTTCCAAAGCACTATAGCCCACCAAGGCCGGAGCAATTACCTTATTCACATTTTCCACAGCCTTCAACACGCCTTTACCTCCGTAACGTTTTTTATCTCCGTCACGCAATTCCAAGGCTTCGTGCTCGCCCGTAGAAGCTCCCGAAGGAACCGACGCACGGCCCACCACGCCGCATTCCAACTCCACCTCTACTTCTACTGTCGGATTACCACGGGAGTCCAATATCTCACGTCCTTTAATTGATTTGATTTTCATATTTACTTTTGTTTTTAATTAAACATCTTTTTCTATGGCAAAGTTCATCACTTTCCGCCATTCGTACAATACCTGAAAAAAGGGATTCTAACAAGATGCAAGATACTGACTTTTAAGTACACCCGCAAATAGGAGAAGTTAAATATGCAGTTTTATACCGACAGCCAGACTTAAAATTTCTTTAAATTTGATACTGCGGTCACCAAAGAAGGTACAGAAATCGGTATCGCAAGCTCCTAATTCATAATACAAAGAAATGTCCTGTATCCACCAATTAGATACATCCGGCACATCGTACATCACACGCTGACCCAAAGAAAGATTGGCACGAATACGGGTAGAAAAACCGTAATATCCTTTAGGATAACGGTCCGGCTCATGCGTCCAAAACTTATCGCTCAATACGGAGGACAAGAACAAACTGCATGACAAAGGCTGAATCACCCACGCACTCTCTTTCACGCGTAACCGCCAAGGCAAATACGACTGTTTCAGAGTGAAAACGGCCTTATTATGTTCACTTTCAAATTTAGGCAAAAAGCCCAACATGATATCTGTCTCCCACTGCTGCTTCTTCCCGTAGGTCCATCCCGTACCGATTGAAACGACACCGATACTTCCCGCAAACTGTATCTTGTAATGGTCGGGAATCAAACGTTTCCACCCTTCCATACGGCGTGTCATCATTTTCTCATAGCGTGTCGGAACTGTATCCGATGCCGCTTCCGTCACACCCTGCCCCATTACCCAAGAAGGCATGCCAGCCGAAAGCCATATACTAAAAATCGCAACGTTCAATTTCATATCCTTCTTCTTTTATGGTAATGACGTAATACCCTCGCTTCCCGACTGTCGTACATCCGTAATATACGACTCCATCCTCAAAAAACTCTTCTTCAGCCCAACGGTGGATGTGGCCGAACAGACAAAACTGCACATGGGGAAAACTGGTCACATAGTGTTCAAAGGCACGCCCCACATTGTTGTTGAACTCCCCGTCGCCGGGTGGCACGTGCATGGCTACAATGGTTTTCTCTATGCCCGCCGGCATATTCCTCAATTCATCCTCCATAAAATTGAAATCGGGCACCGGATGACTGTAATCATATTCAAGCGCGTTGGTATTCAAACAGATAAAACGCACGTTGCCCACCGTAAAAGCAAAATTATCCTCTCCGAAAACTTTCAGATATACATCGAACCCCGTCCCCAGACAATCATGATTCCCCAACAGGCAAACATACGGCACCCGCAACTTATTCAAGAAATCCCGTGCCCATAAAAATTCTTTCGTCTCGCCGAAATCCGCCACGTCGCCGCCATGCAACACAAAATCAATGTCACCGCGGTTATTGATGATATTCACGACTTCTTTCGTCTCGTCATACCGACGTTGGGTGTCGCTGATCATGGCAAAGCGGAACTCACGCCTTCCCCGCATCTTGTCTTCAATCAAACGGATGTTCTTCTCCGTCAGCCCGACCTCTCCTTCTATACGCGTATCGTAGGGATGATATTCGATGATTTCGCAAGAAGACAATATCCCCATCCCGCAAAGTAGGCCAACGACGGAATTGTATATTCTGCTCATAAAAAACGCTTTTGAATATCAAAGATAGAAAAAGAAGCAATACGAAACACACAAAAGGTCCGTTTCAGACTATTTGGAAAAATAATCCCTACTTTTAGAACAACTGCCAAGGCATATACCACAAGAAAAAAGCACAACAGGGGACAGCCTCGCAGAAGCCCTGAAATCAATCTCAGCCAAATGAAAAATCAATCACAGCCAAACGATTTTTCATTTGGCTGTGATTGATTTTCGTTTTGGCGCAGAATGATTCGCCGCACTTACCAGCATGAATTACAACATGTTACGCAAAGGAGTATAGAAATAAAGAAATTATACATCACCACATGCACACATCAGCACGGGAAGATGCCCTCAAAACGTTTTTTAATGGCTTCTATCCTTTCCCGGGCAAGAGGAGGCACGTCGGTCAACGGATAGTCCAACCCGAGTTCCTTATACTTAAATACCCCCATCGTATGATAAGGCAACCATTCTATTTTGCGCACAACCTTGTAGTGTCGTACAAACTCGACCAGTTCATCCAGCAGCGTGTCGTCGTCCGTCAGACCGGGTACTACCACATGACGAATCCAAACCTCCGTCCCCCTCCTTTCCAACTCGTCAAGCAACGCCCGGGCATTCCGTCCGTCACTTCCGCTGACTTTCCTGCAAAGTTCAGGGCGAAGCGCCTTAATGTCGAGAAGCACCAGATTCGTATAATCCAGCACAGCACATACGCGCTCATTGAACACGGCTCCTGAAGTGTCCAATGCCGTATGAAGACCTTCCTCACGGCAGAGACGAAAAAACTCGCGACAGAAGTCAGCCTGCAATAAAGGTTCGCCACCCGTCAACGTCACCCCTCCACGGGCTATGAAACTGCGCACCTTGAGCACTTCGGCAAGCAATTCCTCCGGAGTCATTTGATAACGGGGCGGACGACCGGTATCCCAAGTGTCCGGATTATGGCAATACAGACAACGAAGAGGACAACCTTGCAGGAAGGTCACAAAACGAATTCCGGGACCGTCAACGGTCCCGAAACTCTCAAGTGAATGTATTTTACCCACTAATGGTTTTTCCATATCCTTTATATTACAAAGAGTGGTTGATGGTACGCGAAATGACATCCAACTGTTGTTCACGCGTCAGCTTCACAAAGTTCACAGCATAGCCGGACACGCGGATGGTCAACTGCGGATATTTCTCAGGATGTTCCATCGCATCCACCAACAGATCCTTGTCGAACACATTGACGTTGAGATGCTGGCCACCGTCCGGAGTGAAATAACCATCCAACAGGCCGACCAGATTGCTTACCTGAATGTCACGTTCCTTGCCTAACGTAGCCGGAGAAATGGCAAAGGTATAAGAAATACCGTCATGTGCATGATGGAACGGAAGCTTGGCCACCGAAGCCAACGCCGCAACGGCTCCTTTCACGTCACGCCCGTTCATCGGGTTAGCCCCCGGTGCAAACGGAGTACCGCCCTGGCGGCCGTCGGGAGTCGTACCGGTTTTCTTTCCATACACCACATTGCTGGTAATCGTCAGGATGGACTGCGTGGCAACCGCATTGCGGTAAGTCTCGTGCTGACGGAGGTAATTCATGAATTTCTCCGTGATTTCCACTGCGATGGCATCCGTGCGGTCATCATTGTTGCCGTAAGGAATATACTCGCCTTCACGCTCGAAGTCCACGGCCAGACCGCGCTCGTCACGAATCACCTTCACCTTGCAATCGCGAATGGCAGCCAAAGAGTCGGCCACGATGGACAAACCGGCAATACCGGTAGCGCGGATACGTTGTACGTCGCCGTCGTGCAGGGCCATTTCGTATGCCTCATAGTCATACTTGTCGTGCATATAGTGGATAATCTTCAAGGCGTTCACGTACACCTTGGCCAACCAACGCATCATCTGCTCGTATTTCTCCATCACCTCGTTATAGTCGAGATATTCGCTCGTAATCGGCTCGAACTTGGGAGCCACCTGCACACCGGTACGCTCATCGCGCCCGCCGTTGATGGCATAAAGCAAACACTTGGCCAGATTGGCACGAGCACCGAAGAACTGCATTTGCTTGCCGATTTTCATCGGAGACACACAGCAGGCAATGCCATAATCGTCACCGTAATCCACACGCATCAGGTCATCGTTCTCATACTGGATGGCCGAAGTGTCGATAGAAACCTTGGCACAGAACTTCTTCCAGTTCTCCGGCAATTTGTCCGCCCACAGCACCGTCAAGTTCGGCTCCGGAGCCGGTCCGAGGTTGTAGAGCGTATGCAGGTAACGGAAGCAAGTCTTCGTCACCAACGTGCGGCCGTCGATGCCCATTCCGCCCAATGATTCCGTCACCCATACCGGGTCGCCGGAAAACAAGTCGTTATATTCGGGCGTACGCAAGAACCGTACGATGCGCAATTTGATGATCATCTGGTCCACCAGTTCCTGCGCTTCCTCCTCCGTCAGTTTCCCCTCGCGGATGTCTTTCTCTATATAAATGTCGAGGAAAGTAGAAGTACGCCCTATGGACATGGCCGCACCGTCCTGATCCTTCACAGCGGCCAGATAAGCCAGATATACAAACTGCACGGCTTCGCGGGCATCCTTGGCCGGACGGGTCACATCGAATCCGTATGCGGCACACATCTTCTCAAAATCCTGTAAAGCATGAATCTGTTCCGTGACCTCTTCACGGTTACGGATGATTTCATCATTCAGTTCCTGGATGTCAAGGCGTTTTTGGAACTGCTTCTTGTCCTCAATCAAACGTGCAGTACCATACAAAGCCACACGACGATAGTCACCGATGATACGGCCACGACCGTATGCATCCGGCAAACCGGTGATGATAGCCGACCGACGGGCCGCCAACATCTCCTCCGTATAGGCAGAAAACACTCCTTCGTTGTGCGTCTTACGGTATTTCGTGAAAATCTCTTTCGTCATCGGGTCGAGATGGTAGCCGTAAGCTTCCAGGCTGTTTTCCACCATGCGGATACCGCCTTTCGGAAAAATACCACGCTTGAGCGGGGCATCCGTCTGCAGTCCCACAACCACTTCATTATCCTTATCTATATAACCCGGCCCGTAAGTCGTGATGCTTTGGGGGAGTTTTGTTTCGGTGTCATACACACCCTTCTCACGCTCCACCTTGAACATCTCGGTCAATTTGTTCCACACTTTGCGGGTCTTCTCCGACGACGGCTTCAGGAAAGAATCATCCCCCGTGTAAGGAGTATAATTGTTCTGAATGAAATCACGCACGTTGATTTCCTTCTTCCACAATTCGCCTTTGAAGCCGGCCCAGCTTTCGTTGTTACGTTCCATAATTTATCCGTTTTAGTTATTTATGTGCTAACCGGCTGCAAAGATACGGAGAAATAACGGATTCCCCTATACCGACTTGTAGGTATTTCAAATTTAAAACTATCCTTATACTACTTTTGTATTCATTCCAATCAAAAACCGGACCAATTATGGAACCTGATATACATCCGGTCTGGGTTCCGTGTTACTGTTCCCGGATAAGGAGGCTTAAAATCACAATAACGGTTCCCCGAGTCCAATATCAGGCGATACACATTTTGCCCGGGCAACTTTACCAGAATCATTCCTTTGCTGAATCCAAGAAATTCATATATGAACTGTTCTTTTTTATCATTCACAATCAGATGCTTGCCAATAATAAAGACCTTTCCGGTGGCACTGACCCGCACATCTTCCTTCCGGAACGAGAAGTCTAGCCCGCGTTCCCTGAAGCGGAACATGTACGCGGCATCCTGCTTGACCAGTTCAAACCGCCCGAGACGTCCGAGTTCCGGCATCCTTTCGTAGAGCCTCCGCGTCTTGCTGTCCCAATAAACCTGCTTTCCCACAAAGTCATACCCCTTAAAAAAGTCCCCTTTGCATTCCACCTTTCCATAAAGTTCCGGCCTCAAATCATGCCCTTTTGCATCCACCACCGTCACCTTCCCCCGAAAGACAGCATCATACGGATAAAAACATAGGGCAAAATAAGGTTCCGGCAATCGCTCTATCCGCGTGAACTGCGGGGCACAGACCTCTTTTCCATCCAACGCTATGCCATATTTTCCGCCCTGCATAAACACTTCCATCCCCTCGCGCTTCTCTTCTTTCCGTTTGATACGGACCATCTCCAGATTCACCAACTGTTTTTCCATGGCCTCCTCTCCTATATATATAGGATAAGTATTGCACGTTACGGAACGCCCGGCTTGCCTCCCCTCAAACATCCGCTGCCAGTCCCATTTTTGTATCGGCATGCCGAAAGCCAAATACAGTCCCACTTGGTCCAATATCATCACGTGACTTTTCTTGCAGGATACGCGCATCCCCCGCCCCACCTGCTGTAAATATTTGGCTAATGAAAGCGTGGGACGGGCAAGTTGAATGACCTCCACCTCCGGCACGTCCCATCCTTCTGAGAATATGTCGACGTTGACCATCAAGGTGATACGACCGTTCCGATAGTCTTCCACCAAACTTCGGCGTTCCTCCGGCGGTGTCTTCGCGTCAATCATGCAACAGCTTACCCCGCCCTTCCGATAATACTCCACGATATGACGCGCATGCTCCCGATTAATGGCATATACTATGCCTTTTTTCCCCGAAGCAAACGTTTGGTAAGTATTATACAAATGCCGGATGCTTTCAGGGCAATCCATCACCGTGGCCATCTCTTTCAACTGATAATCGCCATCCGCACCGCGCTTGGACAACAGCCCCACCCGGCGTACCGCCTTACTGTTCGGGTCGGCACTTATATATTCAAAATCAGCCAGCCATCCCTCGTCGATAAAGCGTTCCATACTCCACGCTTGGAGCAACACCTCGAACAAGTCCGTGAAAGGTTCGCCGCTCAATCGGCAAGGCGTAGCCGTCAGTCCCAAGAAAAGAGCCTCCGGCCACTTTTCCCACAATATACGGTAAGTCTTCGCCAAGGCATGATGAGCCTCGTCCACAACCACAACAGAAGGGCAAAAAGAAAGACTATCTATACATCGGCTCAACGTCTGTATGCTCGCCACCCGGACGTTCTCCGCCAACAACGCCTTCCGGCCACCGGCAATCACCCCGTGACGTACTCCGAAACGAGACAAGGTTTCCGAAATCTGCTCTACCAATTCTATCCGGTGCGTCACGACCAACACCCCGCCCGCTGCATTCTCGCGGACCACGGCGGCCATCAGGAACGTCTTTCCCGTCCCCGTAGGCATCTGCACCATCACGCTCCTGTTCCCGCCCCACCATTTTTCATACAGGCGGTGCTTCATCTCCCGCTGATAGTCGCGCAATTCCGTATGGTCAGCATCTACTTGCTCCATATCCTGCTATATGCAATAGCTGTACTATATGACAAAAGCAAACACAACATGAATACCATGACAATCGGTGCATTATGCCCGATATAATAAAATATGATGTCAAAGACCAACATGTGTACCAAATACCATTCGTATGAAAAGCGGTTGGTCCACTCCAACAACCGGTTAAGCGGCTTGATTCCCACCTTATAGATGACAAGAGCAAGAGACATATAACCCACCAAAGAGGGTATATCATTATAAAGTTTCCATGGCCATCCCGCAAAGCCCATTATGCCTGTCAACCCCACACCGGCCACGCACAACGGCAACAAATATTTCCACCGGGGCACTTCCAGTACCTTAGGATTACCATGATATATTTCTGCCATCTTCATCCCCAAGCAAAACTCCCATAAATATTGCAGGAAGAAGCTGTTCCAAACCCGCTCCTCTGCATATCCTAACAGGCCTACGATTGTAGACCATAACAGACTGATAATGAGCGCAAGCTTTACCCCCCCCTCCGAATGTTAAATAACTTAACAATAAGAGGCCAGGCAAGATAGAACTGAATGATAGTAGACACAAACCACATCTGCCCTCCCATAGAACTCTCCAATTCGGGAACGAACATTTTGAAGAGCAGCAGATTGCCCCACAGCGGCATGAACCATTCACGCCCCATACAAGCCATCCATACCGCCGTAGCCACGCACAAGACGGCCATCGGCATATAAATCCTCGTAAAACGTTTCTTCAGGAAAGCTACGTATCCCAAAGGCTTACGAAGGTAAGAAAGGTATAATCCAAATCCTGAACAGAGGATAAAGACGTGTACTCCGGCACCACCAAAGGCCACTGCTTTTTCCCATATCCCGGAAATCCCCAACATCCCTACAAGGTGCATGATTACTATGGTAAAAATGGAATACCCGCGCAAAAAATTTACCACATCAAGCTTTCTCATTTCCATTTCAATCTTTAAACGGGTTACGATAAATCCCAAGCAGTTGCCGACCGAAATACCAAAAGAATTTCACATCATCCACAAAGTATCTCCTGAACATTCGTTTGGGCTCCATCAGGAATCTGTAAAACCATTCCATCGCCAACTTCTGCATCCATTTCGGTGCCCGCTTCACATTGCCGGCCTCAAAGTCGATCGTAGCACCCAAAGCCATGAAAATGTCAATCGATGGCAACTGTTCTTTATACTTATATATCCATTTGGTCTGTTTGGGGTTGCCCAATCCTACCAGAACCACAGTGGCAGATGTCGCGGATATTAGACCGACGATTTTTGCACACTCCATCTCATCCTTCTCGAAACCGAATGGAGGAGAATATGTACCCACCACTATCTCTCTTCCAATTCGTGCATTTATCTTCTGACGAGCCACCTCAGCCACTCCATCTTTTGCTCCCAACAAAAAGACCTTTATCCGCTCGTCCTTGGCATGGTAATCGCAAAAGGCAGGGAAAAAACTCGAACCTGGTATGGTCTCCTGTATGGGTTTGCCTAACAGTTTGGACAACAATTGCAACACCCGACTATCGCAGATAGAGAATTCGGCTTTAGATGCTAGACGATGGAACTCCTCGTCTTTCTGGTGCTTCATGATGTCGTCCACATTAGGCGTCACCAACACCCCTCTATCCAGTCTCTCCAACAAATCCTTTGTCGTGAGATTGTCCACACGGACATTTAAGATACAGACACTTTCCATATCATACCCTCACTCCTTTAATTCCACAATTCTTTGCAAACTCCATATCGCTCTCGCTGTCGCCTATCATCACACAGCGTTCGGAAGACACATCTGGATAATCACGCAGTATGTCTTGAAACATTCCTATACCAGGCTTGCGGCGATTATCTGCCTCAGTCATTGACGTACAATAATATATCCGATCTATGCGACCTCCGTGAGCGGTAATCTCATCGCACATACGGCAGTGTATGTCGTTCAGGGCTTCTTCCGTCATCACGCCCTTACCCACTCCTCTTTGGTTAGTCACTACGAAAATGTGCTTGAAATGATGGGCGAAACGCTCCATTGCCTCAAATACTCCGGGAAGAAACTCAAATTCCTCCCAAGTCTTGACATAATCGTTCGGACGAAGACGGTTGATTACGCCGTCTCTGTCCAACAAGAGCGTATCAAAGTGCTCTATGGAAATATCTTTTAGTTTCATCATCAGATTATCGGTTACTGAAACATCGGGGGTAACTCACGACAAGCACGCTCATAATCTTCGGGGATGCCGATATCAATGAAATAGGCATTATAATCGAAGCCGTATATGTTACCTGTATCCACCGTCTTTTCCAGCACATCGGTCTCGAAAGAGAACTTAGCTTTCTCGAGCCACGCCACACGATTCCTGTTGATGGCATAAATGCCTCCGTTAATCAACCCTTCCTCACAATACTGCTTTTCTTGAAAAGCTTTTATCTCATGAGAGACTGTGTCTATCAACACTCTTCCGTAACGTTCAAACAGGGTCATAGGTTTCAGAGCCAAAGAAACGGACGAAGGTGTTAGTTTGTGAGTAGCAAAAAAAATATCCAAATCAACATCGAAGAATGTATCACCGTTCAATACTACGACATTGTCTTCATTACATTTGCCAAGAGCCTGCTTGATGCCACCACCAGTGCCTAATGGTTCTGTTTCCACATAATAGTCTATACCGAAAGGATATGCCTCAGACGATTGATCCAACCAATCTATAATGATATCACGAAGATGACCTACCGAAAACACAACACGTGTGACATCGTAACGACACAAATATTTGAGCAAATACCACAAGAAAGGTTTATCACCCACAGGTGCCATGCACTTGGGAATCTCATTCCCTATGGCGGAGCGGAGCCTCGTACCCAAACCACCCGCCAATATGATTACCTCCATACAAATATTGTTTTAATCATTAAAAAACTCTTCTTCCAACATCAGGCAAAGACTGTGATATACAGGCAAATGAAGTTCCTGTATCTTATAGGTTTCCGTTTCGGGCACGCGGATACAAACATCAGCCATTGCCGACAACTTACTTTCCTTCTGTCCCGTCAAACCAATTACTTTCATGCCTTTCGCCTTGGCTGTTACAGCGGCATAAACCACGTTCTTGCTGTTACCGGATGTAGAGATGCTCAGCAACACATCGCTTTCACGTCCGTAACCGTTTACCTGTTGGGCAAAGCACATCAACGGCTCGCAGTCGTTCATATAGGCCGTGGACAATGCAGAATGCCCATCGAGGGCGATTGCCGGTAATGCGCCTTGCAGGTTATCCGCCAACATGCTTCCGATAGCGCTATCGATGTCTTCTAATTTTTTCCGGCTTACTTCATCCAGTTTCCTTGAGCTTTTAAAGCCTTTCATCAGCTCGCCGACGATGTGTTCCGCATCTGCCGCGCTGCCGCCGTTACCGCATACCAACAGCTTACCTCCATGCGCATAGCTGTCCCTCAACACCTCGAACGCTACAAGAATATCAGCCTTACACGCTTCAAGCGCAGGGTAACGACTTGTTAATATTTCTATTTGTTCCATAATTTACCTGCTACCATTGATTAATTGTAATACTCCGAGTAAATATCTTTTCATAAAAAGCCATGTATAAAAGGATATTGCCAAAACTAAAAGAAACGTAGAAACATACACTAAGACCATCAGAGATGGACCATTTGCATGACATACTTTAATCAAGACTTTGGAAACATCCCCCAATATTAATGCATGAAAACAAAAAATGAAAAACGTACTTTCAGGATATTCTTTCCTGAGCTTTATTTTTTTCCTGTCTTCCAACATATATGCTATCGTAATAAAAGCAGCAACCCCGAAGAAAAAGAAAGATGTCATACTGAAGCCCGGTGGAAAATCCACCAATGGGAAATACCATAGTATAAAGAATAACACTAACGCCCACTCCCTGAAATTCTTAACAAGTATATAAACAAGAGGGGACAAAATGACTACGACTATCAGATCCCTGACATACCAAAGCGGGTATAATATGGGACAATTCCCATCTTGAGAACTCCAAAAAGCATTAACAAACCATGACAAATCATGATTTTCTTTCGCCAACGAAGGGAATAATGACGGCATGCTTGATTTCAATAAGACAATAGCCATAGCCAATAAATTCCATATAATGTATGGCAGAAGCAATGATTTTACACGCCTCTTAAGTTTTCCGATGTAAATCACGACTGAAACCATTAATCTTATAAAAGAATAAATATCCGGATATGATGAAGAATATGGGCACGGCCAATCGTGTCAATGCCTCGGAAAACAGATACATAAACTTATCATACCAACTAGGAAATGTGGACGTAATATCCACGCCTTGCATCTTGAACTCAGAAAGATTGCAATGTATTAAAACAACCATTGCAATTAAAGGGAACCTAAGCAAGTTAAAGCTGTCAATTAATGATTTGTTATTTTTCAATTCCATTTCCGTTCTTCACTTTATCTGTTGAATAGATTTTCCAGCCATGCGCTCCGCCGTCAGTAAACTGGAATGGCGTCACAAAACCGTCAAGCTGCTTCAAAGCGTCAATGACGGCCTTCTTTCTAGTAGGCTCTACCATAAACATGCAGAAGCCGCCACCGCCTGCGCCGCTTACCTTGCCCGCCACGGCGCCAGCACGCATCGCTACATCAAAGGCGTGTTCGATGACCGGATTGGTGATGGCATCCGCCATTTTCTTCTTGTCTTCCCATGCCTGACCGAGGATACGACCAAATTCCTGCATGTCTCCCTTCAGTAGTGCCAGCTTCATGTCCTTGGCACTCTGCTTGATGCGGTGCATGGCCTCCACCGACTTATCTTCTTTGTTTTCCGTGTTTGCCTTTTGCTGGTCAATGATGGCGGCTGAAGAGCGCGACCTGCCTGTGAAATACAGGAGCAGGGACGCTTCCAGCTCATCTGTTATCCAGCGTTTCACCTTCAACGGATTGACTATCACCATGTCGTTCTCCAGAAACTCCATGTAATTGAATCCGCCGAAAGCCGCTGCATACTGGTCTTGCTTGCCCCCAGAAAGTTGCAGGTCTTTCCGTTCCACCTCGTATGCCATACGAGCTATCTCATAGTCACCGAGAGGCAACGACAGCCATTCCACAAAAGCCTTGATGATGCAGACCACCATAGTGGACGATGTGCCTAACCCTGAACCTGCCGGGGCATCGTTATAAGTCGTGATCCTGAATCCAGTCAACCGTGGATGGTAATCACGCACAATCCGGTTATAAACCCCTTTGACAAGAGAGGCTTCACCGTCTATCGGCAGGCTGTCGACCAACGGATATGCCTTATGACAATCGGCATCATAGCTGTCTATGGTAATCAGACAATCTTCCGTATCCTCTATAGTAGTATAGGTATAGAGGTTTATGGTGGCATTAAGTACCAAACCGCCATAGATGTCACTGTATGGCGAGACATCGCTTCCTCCCCCGGCCAATCCAAGGCGAAGGGGGGCTTTACTTCGAATAATCATAAAAATATCTTCAATTAAATTGCTAAAAATCAACAATATATAATATCTTAAAACAAGAGACTTTAATTCAGGACATTGATATTCATCAGGTTTTCATAACACCAAGAAGCGTTCATCAGTTTGGAAGGGTTTCTTTGACTTTCTTTTCTCTTCCGTGATATGCTTCTTATTATATTGTCTCGTAGATTCGTTTCAGGTTTGAGAAGACGGCATCAGGGAAGAACTCCTTCACCTTTTCATAAGATGCTGCTCCCCATTCGTCAACGACATGCCTGTTGTTGATAAAATACTTGATAGCATCTGCTATTTCATCCACACGTCCAGGTTGCACCAACAAACCATTTATACCGTGCTCCACCACTTCGGGTATGCCGCCCACAGGAGTAGATATGATGGGATGTCGGTAGCTCATGGCTTCGAGAATGGCTATTGGAAGCCCCTCGTTGTAGGACGGCAAGATATACACGTCCTGCCACACCATACAATCCACCTTTGCATTCCCGGAAATCCAACCTTCAAACGACACGAAATCAGACAGGCCATTGTCACGTATGTACGTCTTAATGTCACCATCCACCTCATTCCCGCCCATGCGTACAAACAGTTTGCCGTTGAAGTAGTCTTTATTGTCGGCCAATGCCTTCAGCAAGTCGAAAGCCCCCTTTCTGTTGCTTATCTCGCCCATGTACATCAAATGAAGCTTCTCGTCATCGGGATGTTTGCCCTCTGTGGCAGGCGGTGAGACGATATTGTTCAGCACATGGATTTTGTAACCCTCCACCCCGATGGAAGTAAAATAATTCTTCCACGATTTAGACAGCGCTATCAGACAATCGCACATGTTTATGGTACTCACTATACCTTCCTTGTCTTTGGAGTTATTATAAAACTCCACAAAATCTGCCGCATGTTCGTGCAATATTACCTTCTTGCCACATTTCTTAGCCAGTCTGATAAACATCCTGCACCTTTGGAACGAAGCATTGGCCGCCCCATGTATATGTACAATCTTCAACTCACGATTAAAGTGGCATAACCACCATGTCCGCACCCATGCTTGCAGCGCATACCACGACTTTACAAGCTTGTTGCCAAGCCTCCATGTCGGAATGAACCGCATTTGTTCAATGTACTGGTTATAAGACACCAGTACAGCTGCCATGCCACCTTTGGTTTTCATCGACACTCCGAGAAAAAGAATTTTTGAAGATATGTCCTTACTTATCATACGTATGAGTATTTTTATGACAGACGTAATGCCACCTCGTACGTCATGTGACGTTGCTGCGGCTAAAACTTTTTCATATTACTTATTTTGACAGTGTACTGTTTAAATAGTCAATGTATGCTTTGTGATTGCTTTTAAGTACTTCATCGACACGTTTCCCGTCAAAACATTTCATTACTTCATTATAGCTACACCATGTGTTTTTCAAAGGGACATCAGAGTCTAAAGATCCAAGAAAAGCCTGCGGATATAGTCCGAAATCCTTTAGGAGCGAAATATGTTTGCTTTCACCACCCGTCATCATTGCTTTTCCTGATTTCACATAAATCAAGACAGGAGTATGATTTTTCAGGCAAAACACGCCATCGTGGAAACGGTGAGTTATGACGAAACTCACATACCTATACAGCCCGACCTGTTCCAATGGTGACATATCGATAAGAACAATACTGCTCCACGATACGCTGCGGTTTGTTATAATCGTGTAACCACGCTGTTTAAGTTCTTTCACTTCATCGGCAAGCCATGTGTCATCTCCATAAAACTGGATGAATACCGATTTAGCTGGAATATGGATTTTACGGAGATTTAAATACCGCTCGATAGGTGAATAATCTATCTCGTATGTGAAAGTTGGGTCGGGGACATATTCTATTCTCACCTCGTTTCCACACAAATGATTGAATAAGTTTACCGTAGCCCTGTCTCTTACCCCAATATGCGAAAACTGGTTTGCGGCTATTCTCAATTCTTCTTTCTGTTTGTCTGTCAGTTGTTCAAACGAGACGTTTTTTGACGAAGCGGCAATCAGAACCTTTTTAGCCTTAATGTCTTTAAGCCAGTACGCCGAGATACCATCATGACCTTTCGGCAGCCTGTCTAATTCCAACAGGGTATCTGCCCCCACATAAATCACGTCATACTTGCGGTCTGTGATATATTTTAACGCCTTGTTCACGTCTGTGATTGTGCGGTCGTACCTAACTTCGAGCCGTTCCTGTTTAAAGGTTGCATATTTTCTGAATCTTAAAACATCATAATACATATTTTTCAGCGAGAATGTCTTGTAAGGCATCATCCTGAGCCTAAATCCATGAAACGGGATGATTTCTACAAGGTCGTTAGGATACGCCTTTCTTATCGCCAGGAGCGTAGCGTATGCCTGGAGATTCGTACCGCAGTTCAAATCACCATAATAAGTCAATAAGCCGATTTTCATAATTAATTTATAATGGAATGTCAACCCGCATTCCGTCTTTCTTGATGATTGTTGATTTTGGTGGAACAACAACACAATTTACAGGAACATTTTTAACGACAACTGCGCCAGCACCAATATGAGTGTTATCGCCAATGGTAACATCACCTATGACTATAGCATTTGCCCATACAGAAACATTGTCTCCTATGATTGGCTCTTTTACATTTCTGCTACCTATTGTTACATTTTGTCCTACCCTAAAATTTTTCCCTATGGATTTTGCATTTACCACTGTACCCCAACCGTGGCCCACATAAAACCCTCCGCCGACATTATGGGGATTAGTGAATAAGTATAAATTTATACGTCCGGGAAACCAAAAGAACAAGTATCGGGCAAGTTTTCCGAGCCTCCAATAGAAGACACTTCTTAACTCTTTATTTTCTATTAACAACTTTACGAAAGCAAACAAATCGTTCCCTTCAATTCCCTTAATTGCTTTCCATCTGTAAAAGTCTTCAAGAATCACCCCCCTTGACATTAAATTATATTTACATAATAAAAAAATAACGATATGGGGAATCATTGTTAGAGCCCCAAGCAATAGCCTTATTTTTTTCATTTTTACTTATCGTATGATAGTGTAACTTTTATAATTCTGCCTTTCTGAAACCGCCACCTTGTATTCGTTTTTGTATGAGCCTGCCCCGATAAGTAAAACGGGAGCCTCATTTTCAGGTATGCTCATTTCTTTTTTTATCATTCTCATTTTCACCTGTTTATTTGCCATTGTAAGAGGGATTGCTGCTATATTCTCATAATGTAAGGCATACAAAAGATTCATGGCATATATGCCGCCGTCAACATAAACCTGCGATAATTCATTGATGTTGTATCCTCTTATATCCCCACAAATAAGGATAGCGTATTGCATATCTTGAAAAAACCCCTTACACCCACCTTGTAAGGAAAAAATTTTATTCCGTAAGGTTTCATCTGCATAAATGTAAATCTTCCAACTTTGCCGATTGCAAGCTGATGGCGTTTTTTCAGCCAACTTTAATGCATTTTCTATTCGTTCCAAGGATACTTTATCTGTGCCAAAATCCCTGACGGAAAACCGGCTTTGAGAAAATATACTAAATGGACCTTTCGATTTACGTTCTATATCGGCATTGTTTAGTATATACACCCCTCCAAATCCGACCGGATTGATGTGATTGCTGGCGCAAAATTCTGTCATTTTAGACCTAACCGCTGACATATCCGCTCCTTTTCGTTCATTGAAAAGCAAATATTTATCAATAACAGAACATGATTCGGTTACAAATACTTTGTCACCACCTATATGTAAATATCGTTGCAAATCGTGTATAAGTGAATTTGCTTTGGGCTTCCCAAAACCAACACGCACATTACCTATTGACATTCCTTTTTCCAAAGCATGAGTCCTTATTGCCAGGTCCGTATGCATTTTTACCTTATCATTCCATCTGTTACCGTTGGCAATATATTTTGTCAGGACTAACACTTCGAACCATTTTTCATAAAGGAGCCTGATGAATAATATGAATCGAGAGTTTTTTAAAAATTGCTTGACATTCATCTAATTAACGAATTAAAATATTTTATATACTTTCTACAGACCTCTTCCAGACTAAAGTTGTCCTCTGAAAATTTTTTCAAGTTTACTTTCATTTCCGCCTTCTTTTCATCCGACATTGTTGCCGCTTTAATGATTTTCTCTTTTAAATCCTCTTCATCCTTTGATTTGAAAAGGAAACCGATTACACCATCAACAACTCTTTCTTTAAAGCCTTCAATGTCACTGGCAATAACCGGCAAATTGTAATAATATGCAATCATGTGCGGCCCACTTTGTGCCACGTCTTGATAAGGGAGCATAAGAAAATCGTGTTTAGCAAACAACTCTGCAACCTCGCAATCATCTATGCGCTTGAAATAAACTGATATTGACGAATCACCATCAATCTGTTCCAAATAAGGTTGAGGGTTATTGCATTTACCGGCTATTGTCAAGTGTACTTTCTGCTTAATATCGGAAGGCAGATTCTTTACGGCCTGTATCAGCAAGTCAAGCCGTTTATTCATTACCACATTGCCGAAAAAAAGCAGATTCAGCTTTGATTTGTCTACATTATAATTATCGGTACTCACCTTACCAAAGCTCTTTAGTGTCATCGGAGAATAAAAGAAAGACTTGCTGGGATAATTACGCTTGAAATATTCGGCTGTGAATTTGGAGAATAATTGAAAATGTCCATTAGTTCTGAATATATACTTCACATACATTTTAAGCCACAATGGCCACACCGGATATGGTATCACATTGTGAGCGCCATGGACTATAGGAGTCCCTCTTTTCTTCATCCGATACAAAATAGGATAATAATAGGGGAAACCCAGATTGTCCGAATAGATTAAATCAGCTTTATCCAATTGCAGTTCCCTGAATATCTCATAATACTGCTTTGCGCATCTCATATCCCTGTTTCGAAACTTCAGATAGTAAATTTTATCAATTACGTCTTCCGGAATTGAAACTTTCGAAGCATGATTACATATCACACACCATTTTATGCTATATTCCGAATGTTCACGAAGATAAAGGACAACAGAAAGATCAGTGTCCAACGCCCAATCTCCTGTTATCCATACTATTTTTTTACTCATTTCTAACTAAATATTATGGATTATCACTGTAATCTACTCTCACTAGAGTCTCATAACTACAAATATTTATTTAAGTGGTTTTAATCCACTATCCTACCGAAAATAACAAACAGCTCACGGCTGTAGTTCGCTATACTCTTACCCTCTGCATATCGTCGCATATTCGCGGCACAGGCTTGTCTGAAGACAGTATCGTCTTTCATTTTTCGCATACATGCGGCCAAGCTGTCCTGATTGCCAGCTTCGTACACCAAGCCTAGCTCATATCTCTTAACCTCATCGGCAAAATACAGATTGTCCGAACAAATCACTGGTTTACCCAAAGCTATAGCATCCATAAAAGATGTGCTGCCCACCGGACCGAGCAAAGTTTGTCCTTCTTTTTTCCTGCATGGGACTAGGACGCAAGCCGACGACGACAGATAATGCAACAATATTGTGTCATCAGGACGAAACTGATTGATAAATGTAAGGCACCCGCCTTCACGATAATTCTTGGGGCGCAGGTCGGGATGGTTTATCAGCACGGTACGAGAATTTGTTTCATACACGGCTTTCGCCATCAGCTCATGGTCGCGTGCGGTTTTGCCATTGTCTATGAAGTCATAGGACGTTTCCGGCCGGCCAATCTTGGCAAGCATCCCAGCATACCATTCCTTGTCGGGCTGCCAACGGATAGCTTTGTAGCGGTCTTTCATCGAGGGTATATCTCTGACAGCCATGTTACGATAAGTTATGTCAAAAAAGATATAAGCATCAGAACGTGTATAACGCAATATCTTGGTAAAAGGGGGATGGTGCATGATTGTGACCAACTTGCAGGGGCGGAACAAGCGGAATAAAACCCCCATCTGCTTTGTCACGCAGCAAAGCGTATCATAAAGAATATCGTACTTGAAACAGATGAAATAAAGTTTGATAAAATCAAACATAGTTTTTTCACCCATCCAGAGCTGGAAGTCTATATATCCTTTGTTGCCTTTCAACAGACCTCTTATTTTACCCCCCCCCTTAATTTGTATGAACTTTTCAATCTCCTGATAAGTTCCGAACAAATGGTGGGACGGCTGTTTACGCTCCGACACCTTTATCCATGCCGGGTAGTTACAGATTTGCAAAATCTTCATATTCATTCTTTTATAAAACGTTTGTATTCACTGATTACGTAGCTGTCCAGCCTTTCCATGTACGCCTTATTCCGTTCTTTCCATGCCGGAATGAATCCGGGTTTCTCCCACACCTGTTTCAGGAAGCCCACCCACTCTTCCGGCTTGTCTGAAGCAAACAGCGGTGCTCTGTCTTTATGGAATATACCCGCCATACTGTGCGGATGAACCAATGTCACTTTGTCGTATGATATAGCCTCAAACGTTTTTATCTTCAGTCCTGTACCCTGAAAGACGGGGTTTATTGCAACGTCGCCTAACCTGTAGAAGTCTGATAGCTTATCAACGAAACCCAACAATTTTACGCCCGCCACATCTTTCAAATCCTTCATTGTGTTGCAAATGGCTCCGCCTATCAACAGCCGGGTATCTTCAAACTTTTCACGGATAAACGGAAATACGTCATCCACAAACCAACGTATACCGTTTTGGTTAAAACCATTGTTACCTGATAAAAATAAGATATTGTGATTGTTTGTTGTCGGTTGGGACTGATATTCGTACTTACTGTATATGTTATACACTTTGCTCCGAGGAGAAAGGAGCTGGAAATATGCCGCTTCTTCATCTTGCAATGCAAAGATGTAAGGCGAACGTTGCATAGCCTTTGCCTCGGTATTGGCATCAATGCACATCGTCTTTTCGCCAATCTTCAAATCTTTGTATGCTATGCAGTCATGCGTGTGAAGGGCTTTCTTCGGTATTCTTACGTGCTCAAACAGCTTCGTCAGATAATAATAGTTCACGATACAAGCGTCAAAGTGATATTGTTCGTCGATCCTGTTCACCATTGCTGTAAGAGCATGCGGATAGTTGACATCACACGACTGATAGCCATTACGAAATTTCGTATTAAATACTTTCATCGCGTTAAACCTAAACTTCTCCGCCTTACTAATTCGCAAATGGAAAAATCTGTTGCCCCAATACGCTTTCGTCTTTTGGAAATCCTCTTCATACAACGTTGCGTCCTTACGCAACGGACGTTCGTCAATAAAGAGGAAATAAATCTCACAACCTAAAGACGCCAGTATGTTTGCCTGTGCTAGCACAGCCCAACGGTTACCTGCCGTAGTGGGATGCGTCGGGCATTTAGATATGACAAGTATTTTCATCAACGTATATATTGGTAATCAAAAATGGTTTTGTATGGTACATTCGCTTCCTTGAAATAATATCCAGAACAAGATTTTGATACCTGATAAGCCATGTAGAACACAAAAAACATTGTACTTGCGAGCTTGAATATCTTGCCATAAAATTCCAGATACTTCAAGGAATACATGAACAGAATGGCATTCGGCAGAAAATAATACGATGCCAACCGAGTCAGGTCGCCCATACCTTCACGGAACATAAACGCTATGCCATAATAAAGTACGAAACAGTTTATCAACGTGTTCATCCATCGCTCATCCTCTATCTTCAGGTCTCTCACCTTCAGATACGCAATCAGCAGAAATAAAGCGATGGCGTTTCCTATGAGGTAACCTCTTTCAACAAGATAACCTTCTGTTTGGTTCTCTGTGTATCCCAAAGCCTTCTCTCCCAAATCTCCTCCCACATACATTGAAAGAAGAGTGAACGTGTCTTGAAAGTAACTGCCCACGGCCATCAAAGCAAGAAAAACTGCCACCACAAACACAGGTTTCAAGCGGATTTTTCCAAGCCAATAGGCCGGCAATATGACCAAAGCTGCATGATGTATGTTGAAGGCTATGAACACTAATAGCAAAAATGCTTTTAGGTTGCGTTCTTTAATCATTTTGTACGTCCACCAAACAATCGTGATGGCGAAACTAGCTCGCACGGGAAAATAGTGTCCGCTCATTAACATCAAGAAAGTATACATCATAATGGGGCGTTCTGGAGCATAATACTTTGACACCTTTATACTGGTATACTGTATAAAGCCGCACAACAGTATGTTATACCAATAGAATTTACCTAAAACAAATTTCACCAACGCATTGATGAAAACGAATCCGGGTTCTAATGTTTCAAGTCCATTTCCATAGCGGTCATAGTTGAATATGTTGTTCCATTCCGATGTAAGGAAATGGTCATGATATTGATACCAGTCTCCACCTGTTTGCCATCTCAGGCCGCCAAACAGAGTGAAGAAGATTCCCCATAAGATGAGGATTTTGTTTTTGGTCTTATCTTTGCATACTTCAAAAATGCAGCTAACCAATACCAAAGAGAATATCGTATAGTATAGTTCCATGCTTATATTTTAATATGTATTACTGCAAAAAGTTAAACTCTGACAGTCTTGCCAGAAACATGATTGCTGAATGGTTCCATCTTTGCGCACCACTATCCGATAGCTTCTTTTAAAAAAGAGAGTGAAAGCCTCCGCCACTTCAGAATATTTTCGTTAATGGCAGACCAGTTGAAGTCTGTTTCCCCAGCCGAGATGTCCAGCATCTCAAACAACGAATCTATTCGAGAATTACCCCGTCTACAATTGCCTACATAAAGGAAAGGTTTGTTAAAAAGTATCGAGAATACCGTCCCGTGATAGGAATCGGTAATGACAAACCTACTTTTGCTTATATTGTTCAACCACTGCTCAATGGAAACATCCGCTGTATCAGCAAGACCTACCACGACACTTTCTACCCCCAGTTCTTTTTCTTTCTGTCTGATTACTTCACTAACCTTTTCGTTATCGTCCAGTATATAACAATAAATTCTACCAGAGGTGATATCCGTTACCCCATCTGCACGGTCTATCAACAGTCGGTAATCATTCACGCTAAGAAGCAAGGTCGGGTCTAATGTCCATACAGGGACAGGATTATTCCACCCATATGATTCCAATACAGGCAACAATGTTTCCTCACGAACAGACACTGCATCAAAAAGTTTGTAAAGAGAAGACAGTTTGCAGACAAGCTTTTGATTGTAACATTCGTTGTTGCCCGTTGAGACAGAATAGGCTATTCGCCTTACATCCTCTCCCCGGGTAAACTTCAAAAAATAATTTTCAAGCCCAATGTATCTAGTCATGCCCTCACGCCACACTTGATCTGAGCCTACCACATAGACGGCATAGCGGCCAGAACAAGTTTTCTTTATGTCAGACACTGTATGCACAATGGGGGTATGTGGTATGTACTTCTCATAAAACTTTTCAGCGAGTCGGTTCTTCTCTGCTTTTTGTTTCCTTAACTGCCTCTCTAAAAATATGGGAGTCGAACTGCAAAACAACATCTTCTTTACCAACCGTTTGGCATAAACAAAAGGTCTTTTTTGCCAAGGTATTTTATGGCTGAGTTGCAAGTTAATATGTTCCACCTGATACCCCATCCGTTGTAGGACAGCCACAAGTGCATACCGTTGCAAGCTCCCTCCATAGTTATTGTCAAAAGGAAGATTTAATATTCCTATTTTCATAACAAGTTTAATTCTTTCAATACAATTTCCGTGAACTTTTTGGCCCCTTCATCACTCATAAAGAACGAATTACGGAAATACGCCTCGATATGGAACCGTTCATCATCCATGTAATCCAGAAACGGGATATTCTGCGTATTGGCTTTACGGACAAAGGAATAGATATAATTTTCCCTGCATTTCTCCGTAAATCTTGCCCCTAATGCAGGATGTACCGGAGGAATAACTAAAACGGGATTCAAATCTCTTTCTATACAAAAATCTATTATCTCCTTCAACACATGGATGCGGTTTTCCTGATCATTGCGATGCTGTTCTGATAAAGGCGCATCCAAATCGGTTATACCAAATTGCCCTTTCCATGAACTGATGAAAATCTCTGCACTCTTCTCCATATCACACTTAAGCTGTGGCCTATGGAGTATATGCTTAACCCCTTCCTTTAAGGTACGCTTCATGCAGAGCCATGGCATTTCCCGGATTGGACTCCATTTAATCTTCAAAGCTTTAATACGTTCCTTTTCATCAAAATCAAGAATAGTCGCGGGGTGAAGAAATGTATAATATTTCAGGTTACTATTCTTCGTATATTGAGATACTAAAGATGAAAACGGAGTTAATGAAATTATCACAGTCCCTCTTAGTTTCAGATAGCTGAAATAGTTCTTTAATATATTGAAATCATGCACCAATGACTGCGGTCCTACGGCCCAATTCATGCCTGTCACACCCAAATCATTGTAATTGAATGAATATTTTCCACTGTAACTACCCAAATTGACAACATCCAAATTAAAACGGTTCAAATACCAGAACTTCTGTACCCCGTTCCAATACTGGTCATACCACTTTGTATGCCTGATGATTTTGTTACAAGCTCTTTCTACTGGATTCATGGTCGTATTTTTATAATCCCGGGCATGATTTCGATTCAGGCAAAGTCTGCCTGTCTTCGTTAAAGTCCGATAAATGTTTCATTTCTTGTTTTGTCAGTTCAAAATCGAACAGGTCAATGTTTGACAACAGCCGTTCTTTATGCACAGACTTAGGAATTGGGGTGAATCCGCGCTGGATGTCGAAACGGAGAATTATCTGAGCTTTTGTTTTACGGTATTTCCCTGCCAGACTTTCCAGATATTCTCCATAGTCAGCACCGGACTTTAACCGGAGGTTCATAAGAGGAGAATAAATCATGACATGGACACCATTTTGCTTGCAATAACCAGCCAACGACTGTTTGGTATTCAGCGGTGATGATTCAAACTGGTTGACCATTGGGAAAACAGAGCTGCTTCTGCGCAGTTTCTCAAAATGCCGCTCCCTGCAATTACATACGCCAATAGCCCTTACCAGACCTTCTCTGTACAGGTTTTCCATCTCAAACCATATCTCTTCAAAATAATCAGGATAGGGCCAATGCATCAGCAATAAATCAAGATAATCCGTATGCAAGGATTTAAGCGTGCTGCTGATTTTTTGCCTTACAACACGATGTACGGCATCATTGCCTTGCATGACAGGAGAATGCTTCCAAAAATATAATCCTTTGTTCAGGCCTCCCCCTAATGTCCCCGGTTTGTACAGCTCATCACTCAGCTTTGAGACCAGGAACAAGTCTTCACGCTTTGCGTCTGTACAGCTATAGAGATGCTCCAGACTTTTACCCAAATCTTCTTCATTGTAATAATTGTCTGCCGTATCGAACAGACGGTAACCGCAGCAATAGGCGTCATGCACGGCATCAAGGAGCACTTGTCCGTTCAATGGGTAGGTTCCCATGCCTACAGCAGGTATCTCAATCCCGTTTGAAAGCAAGAAAGTTTCATTCATCGTTTCTTAATTTTGTTTTTAACCAATTGTAGAATCTTTGACCGGAGATGCCTGTCCATCCCCAAACAGTAACTCGCAAGGCCGACCGAAACCAAGGACAGCATACAGGTGGACAACAGCCGGACAAAAGAAGCTTCCATCCATTTGTCATACAATAAATAAGGTACGGCAAAAGAAACGGCGGCTACGAACAGACAACGCCCATGGACTTGCAGCAGGTAATCGCAAACAGAATAATGGATGTATCTCTTCAGGACAAGCGCACTCGCAAATTCGGAAAGAATCATGGTAACATTCGCCATCCAAAACACGGACTCGGGACTGCCACCTGACTTCAAGGCTATATAGGCCAACGGGAAAGCCATGCAAAGCAGGCCACCCACAATGATGTTGCTCCATTTGATATGTCCAGTGGCATGGAAAATGGTAGTACGAGGGGTTTTAACGGTCTGTATCAGACATAACACGATTACCAGAACCAGAAAGTTCACCGTATGCTCAGGATATTCACCAAGCCACAATGACAGAAGATAATCGGCTTCCAAACAGACAGGCAAAGATATCATCCACATCAGGTAAAAGGAAAAACAGCTGCTCTGCTTTACGAGCTTCATCATCGCTTCCAAATCCCCTTCGGCATACGACTTGATTATCTGGGGACGGACAGCTGTCATGAAATTACTACTGAACTGCGTAATAGTGCCCTGTACCTGATAGGCAATGCCTCTGGCCGCATTGACCGCCGGTCCATAAAACATATTGAGCAGAATATTCAAACCCTGGCCTTGTGCAAGTACAGAAATGTTTCCTATCAAATCATAACCACCGTAGGAAAACATTTCCCGGAAAAGTTCCCTGTCCCTGCTGATATGTATCTTGCACGAAGCATAATGCCTGTTGCAGTAGAAACGGTAAAATGACAGGATGCCAATCTGAATCAAGCACAGCAAGACAGCGTAGAACACAAGCCTGTCAATAGGAGATACAGACAGCAGGAAAACGACTGCCAGTTTCAGCAAGACTTCAGCAATGCCGACATATGCGTAGATTTTCATATCCTCGTAGGCTATGATGGTCGCATTGTAAGGCACTTGTGTCAAACTGAAGAAACAGGTGATGATGGAAATCTGATATACCCAGAAAGCGGCATCCAGCCTACCGAAGGGGATAGTCATCTTTTCGTAAAAGAACCATAAACCGGCTGTTTCTGCCAACAGGATTATCAGGAAGGCTATAGCTGTGTGGATGACAAGTGCCGTATTGAATATCCTATTCAGCCGCCCATAATTCTTTTTGCCCAACTCGAAGGTAATGTAGCGCGATGTGGCACTGCCCAAAGAGCCGTTCAGAAAAGTGAACATGGCAACAATGCCGCCAACGACATTGTAAAGCCCGTAATCCTCAAAACCCAAGGCTTTCAGTACCACACGGGATGTGTACAAATTTACCCCCATGACAAGAAGCATCCTGAAATAGAGAAATACCGTATTTTTAGCTATACGCCTGTTGTCTGACATGATTTTATATCAATACCACTCAATGTTTTCCTTTATCACCTTTGCCGGCGATCCTCCTACAAGGCTATGCGGTGGCACGTCTTTCGTCACAGTCGCATTAGCTGCCACCACACTGCCTTCTCCCACTGTAACTCCCGGCATGATGGTGCAACCCGAACAAAGCCAGACATGGTCGCCAATATGCACTGGAGCATGGTTTCGGTAATGGCTGTTGATTATGACATGTGGTCCGTTCCAGTCACGGATAGACACATTCCGCCCGATACGCACTCCGTTGCCTATCGTCACTTCCTTGGCGCACATTATTATCAGGCCGACATTTGCAGCTCCCTGTCCCATTATCAGTTTTCCGCCATTTACAATTTCTATGTATGCACCATAACGCAGGTTGTAAGGACCCTGTCCGTAGCGTGTCAACGGACCATTGTGTATCTCCAGTGTCGTATTCGCTTCCATCCTCAGGCAGGTGGGCATCCGCAATCCCTTCACAGGGTTGTTTCCGTACAGGAAAGGTGCCTTGATGACGATCTTGGCTGTCGGATGGATGTCAAACACCGCATTCCCCATAGTATAGATGACATACCCTGAATCCCAATCGCATTCAGTATTCTTCCGTCCGTTAAGCCATATAAAGTTCCGATAGGCTCCCAGGGAACGACCCAAGTTTTTGAACAGGAAACAATAAGGTTTGACCAACCGTTTTATCTTACCTTTGAATGAGATACCTTGTTCTTTCCTTAGTGGGAAATATTTTTGGACAACATCATCAAACGTTCCCTTATCCAAATCATTAAAAAACTGTTCCCTGTTAATTTTTGCCGGTTCTATCGGTTTCCTTAAAGCGATGTTCCCCGGCAATATGGATTCGAATTCTGTATATATCCATTCCAGCTTGTCTTTTACCTGCTCAAAATAAGCTTCCCCTTTCTTCGAGTTCAGGAGAACCATAGACGTGCCGATATTGTTGTCTAAGTTCTTGTCAACCCTCTCGATTCCCCAGTAATCCGCTATGGTTATGTCCGCCATGCGGGGGAACCCTTTGTACCGGCATACGTAGCATGATGGACGACAGAATACATTGGTATGGTATCCCCGGCGGAAATCATCTTCCATCCTTACACCGTAATAGGACTTGCCGTTGTCAAACACGACCTTGCGTGTCAGGTTGCGCCATCCCAATTCCTTGTTTTTCGCTTTCACATAGACGACTTTCCCGCCGTATTTACGTTCCAGAGAGTCAAGGTATTTCCTATAGACCTTCGGTGAATTGACTCCCCGGCAGACAAAATCGACAATAATCAGGTTGTCATAATCCTTACACAAGTAAGAACGAAGGGCAGCCATTTGGCAGGGAGTGCCACATGCCAACACTTTTTCACCTTTGCGCAACAACTCGCGGATTTGCTTGTACAATCCCCCGGCATTACTTTGCAGGTATTTGGAACTGCGCAACCGCAACAGATCACCCGGATTGTCCGATATGAAATTGCTTACGCTGAAATCTTCATTATAAACGGCACCGCTTACATAGCCTCCTTTTCTGTACATCACATCTGCCAATGCTGAAAAGCCGCCGCCGGAAGTACTGTCCCAACGCACCTGCATATCTTTGTTGATTGCCGCTATTGTAATCGGACGTTCATAGTCGTTCTTCTTCAGTTCGCCGATGTGCAGTTCCGGGCAGACTTTTTCGCAAAGCCCACAATCGATGCAACGTTCCATATCCACCTCCGGATACCAGAATCCTTCTATATCCGTTTTGAAAGTGATGGCATCTTTGGGACAAATGTCGCCACAAGCATTGCAACCACAACACTTTAGTTTATCCGTAATCTGTATCATGAAAATTATATATTAGCTCCTACTTTGACGAATGCTACAACGGGAAAGAACCAACTTAATCTCGTCCACCCGTCAACATGTTCAGACATTTGGGAAAATAGGTTTTAAGAAGAACAAAAAGTATCAGGCAAAAGGCAGCCCCTAAAAAAGGAGAAACCAAATAAGAGACTATATATCCCGATGTATGACGGGAGGCAAAAAACAAACGTTCTGTGACGGTTATTGCCAAGCCCAGGCAGGAAACTTTTAAAACAACCATGTTGTGCAAGGCATAGACGAAAAAACTGGTCTGTGCCAACTGCGGACGGACTTTCCACGTCCCTTTTGATAAAAGGAAAGATACTATGGAAACCATGGATGCTACGGCAGCCATACGATAAATGGGGATAGCAACCAAAACCACATCCGTCCCATCAAACGCGACACATAGAACCAAGCTCACCAATGCCACCAGATAGTATCCCCATCTGCCTTTCCTAAAAAAGGCGACCATGTTCTTGCCTTGAATACTCAAATAGGCACCCATAGAAAAGAAAAAGAGACCGGAAACTCCAATGCCAGGAAGTGTGGACAGGTTCAGGATGCAAGCCAAAGCCAACAGTCCGATGAACCATCCTTTCAAATACTTTATCCCATAGTAAATGACCGGAGACAGCACAAAGGACATGACAATCAAGTCTCGCAAGAACCATAAGGGTAACAAGAACGGACCAGACATGGAGATACTCCAACCGAACAAGTTGGTAGCCTCTTCATTCCATACGGACGCATTCCAGAGTACCCCCCTATTTTAATTTTTGTTAAATAACATTCCAAATCGGTTATAGAACTATAACCAATAGCTACGGCCAACAGTTTATTCAACAGTGCCAGGAACAAGCTTATCAAATTCCACAGGACATAAGGAACGACCAATGTCTTCAACCGTTTCTTAATCTTTTCAATATAACATGATACCCCCCAGCCTTTCAACCTATAAAAGAAGAAGTAGCCGGATGTGAAGAAGAAGAACGGTACAGCGACCAGTGAAAAGTAATACCCTACACGACCCAATATGCTATAGATATTGCCTACTGTCAAATGACATATATCTATGGTCTGAATCGGTGTGAACACTTCTCTGTTCTGCGGATTGACATGAATCAGCAAGACCAACAACACCAAAGGAAACCGCAACCACATGATGGTCTGTGACTGAAGTTCTTCCTCCGTTTGAGGTCTATGGGATTCAGACGTAAAAAGAGAAAAAAAGCTATTTTTCATTGTGTAAACGGTTAGCATCCATTTTTGAAGTACCCCATGGGGAAAGCCCCTTGGGAAGCCTTCCTCTTAAAGTTTTCAAAAACCGGACTTGGTTTTTAAAATTTGTCAGTGTTGATTCCGATGGTCGTCGGCAGCAGGCTTTCATAATCCCCGCGGCCTTTGTCTACCGCACGGAGAAATTTCTCCAAATAAGCCAGGGCGGAGATACCGTTGACCCGATAGGTGGATATCAAAGTATGACAGGCAACCGACACATTCGCCATCCGGTTGCTACAAAGAACAGTAAGCGTACAAAAAACTCAAGACAAACAAATGACTCCCAATCAACATGCCACGCCTTGGTTTTTCCCGGATTTCATTAGATTCACTTTCATTCTTTATTCCTCAACCTTCCACTCTTCCACACCCTTGGCCACCGACGAGAAGTTCACCCCAATCAGGAACACCTTCCGGCCATCCTTACGGTAAGGCTCGGCATAGTCTTTCTCATGAATCTGCCGCAAAGCCTCGTCGGCACTGCCGTCGAGTTTGATTTCCATCACATAGATGTAATCCGCCGTTTTGATGACGATGTCGATACGGCCGCGATGGGTGGTGCGCTCCACTTCGGTATAAAAACCCATCATCTTGAAGATGACATACATGGTGTTCTGAAAGTAGAGTTCCATCTTGCCCATTACCTGGTAACTGTTGTCGGCAAACATCGTCTGCAAACGTTCCATGAAAGCTTCGGCATTGCCGCGCTCTACCTCTTGGATGAACTTTTGGATAAAGAACTCCGATTCACCCCTTTCTTTCGGGGAGTAATATGGCAACAGGTAACGCACAAATCCGTTTTCCACTTCCTGGTTCGGAAAGCCTAACTTATACATTCTGAAACGTTCGTCATACCCTTTAATGGTCAGATAACCACTCTGATAAAGTAGAGGAACCGGATTCCTATATACAGAATCTATGCTGTTCAACATATCCGAGGTTTGTTCTTCGTGCGCCAGATTGTTCAATTCATAATTCGTACGTTTCAGTATCTCCACCAAGAAAGAGGGAGTGCCTGTTTCAAACCAATAATCATTGAATTGTTTGTTCTTCAACGCATTCAATAAACTGAACGGATTGTACACCCCTATGGAATCTCGATCGAAATGATAACCATCGTACATTTCTTTTAATCGGTCCAGTGTTTCTTCATAAGTCAATCCGTTACTTTCCGCCATCTCTTCTACAGCCGGTTTCAGCCCACCGCGCAACTCTTCTTCCGTGATACCGCAAAGTGTAGCCCAATTGCGATTGAGCGAAATATCCTCCAGATTATTCAAGTCGCTAAAAACACTGAGTTTGCCGAACTTCGAAACTCCGGTCAGCAGCCCGAACTTGATATAGCGGTCTTGTGTCTTGAGCACGGAATAGAACAACCGGAGAATCCCCCTCAACTCATCTTGAAGCGTATCGTTGCCGATGTTCTGAAGCAACGGCTTGTCATACTCGTCCACCAATATCGCGACCCTGTGCCCTGTCTTTTCGTAAGCACGCTGCACAACTCCCTTGAAACGTAAACCGACGTTACGCTCCGCTTCCTCCGCCCCAAATTCTTTCTCCCAAACCGTCAACGCCTCGTTCAACGTATCCAAAAGCGACTGGGTACTTTCGTATTTCCCAACGTTCAAATCGAGATGAAACACGGGACGTGCCGTCCAATCTTTCTCCAAACGTTCCATGGCCAACCCTTTGAACTGTTCTTTCTTCCCTTGGAAATAAGCCTCGAGAGTAGAAACCAAAAGAGATTTACCGAATCGTCTCGGACGACTCAGGAGATAATAACAGCCTGTATCAACCAATTTGTATATCAACTCCGTTTTGTCTATATACAAATAGCCATCCTCCCTCAAAGTTCTAAAATTCTGTATGCCTATGGGAAATCTCATTCTCACAACCTGTTTAAATAAACCTTTCACAAAGATAACAGCCCCAAAAGAACGAACCAAACAAACCCATCATTTTTTATTATTCTCCGGCTCAGGCACTTCCCTCAAAAAAGCCTTGGGGATATAGGCCGAAGCCAGAAAGCATATCGGCTTCAAATCCACGATGACACAAGTCTGGCGGTCTATACGGGCCACGCGCCCTACTACGCCTTTGAAATCCCCTTCGGTAATCACGACTTGCTGGTCTTTCTTGATCCGGAAATCAGCCGGTGAGACGGCACGGATAGACTCGCTCCCTCCGATGGTGAAACGAATAAAATTGACCATTTCCTTATGGGGTATAACCACCACGTCATTCAGCCCGTTTTCATTCAAAGACGTATGGTCGTACATGAAATGGAGGCTTACGGGCATCTTGTCCTTGCGACGGGATTCAGATTTCAATGGGAATGCCACCAAACGGCGGGCCGTGCACTCGTCCGTAAACACAAAAACAAGATTGGGCAAGAGGGATTCCTCTACTTTCTTCTTCTCTCCTTTCACCATCTTCAACGTCTTCCGTTTCGGCACATACACCAAAACGCCCCGTTTCTTCAATAGGTCTTCAGCCTCCCGTTCACGTCCATACGTAGCTCTCAAAACATACCATCGGCATTCTTGCGGAAGGCCGTGCGTCGGATGCAGGACATACTCCAAGGACACCCCGGTCCCGCATCTTTGCGAACCGGCGGCTGTGACGGGAGGCAATCCCTCACTCGGAAGTCGGCTTTCGCTTTCTTCCGGAATACTGGCTACATTCATCAACGTATCCATCACACCTTGGGCACGGAAGTCCTGTGTGACGACACAAAAAAAGCGTGAGACCGTCGTTACTCGTCCCACCCTAAGAGGCTCTGGTATGCCCATTGTCGTTGAACGAGCAACATCCAGAGCCCACGCCGATATGGATATAACTTCTCCCTTTACGACACAATATACCCGTATCGAAAAGGGATGCGCATATATACACATCCCGAGGACATCTACTGTTGCCTCATCCCTGACGACAATTGAAATTTACCAGATTCCTTAGAGTCAAGAACAAGACGTCACGTAAACGCCTTTAATATGTCGCGAATCTCCGTCCCCACCCTTCCCCCGCATACGCGGTTCGGCGCAGGCTTCCGTCCGTTTTCAGCATCCCTGACAAATTACACCGTCAGGACAAGCTTCGCACGAACCCGGAAATTCTGCGGCAAAGATAATTATTTTTTCATTCCGTTCAAAAAATTCACCTTTAATTAACTCATAAACTTCAGCGATACCGTCTTGGTCCCATCGAAATGCGAAAACAGTCCAAAAACGTCAGGCAAACGACTTTCCGGTGTGCGGCAAACGTTCGATCAATCTACTGAGAACTTTTTACGGATATCCTGTAGGCGATGTTCCTTTCCCATCCCCTTCATTATGTTTTCATTTAAAAAGGGTTCACATCCTTCATACTATCTAATAATCAAACGATTAAGGTGAACCCTTCACTCAAACAGCCTTCACAAAGGGTTCACCGAAAAATTCCGTTCCGCACTGTGGTACAACGCCTTACGGTGAACCTTCAGCCGTCATTCACAAAAAGAAGAATCAAATGCCCTTCATGGTTCCCGTATGAAAAAACTTTGTGCCATTTCATCCATCTCTTTTCGGAAAGGCTCACTCGTGGTCCACTGCACAATGGTCACGCACCGTAAAGGATTATCCTTATAATACCCGTAAGTAGTACGCCTCGCCTCAATCCATTTCTTCCCTGTAAGGGAGATACGTTGGGGGCTACTGACTTTCACGAATTCAGTCCCGTTCAGGACGACCGTCTCGCAAGTGCAACCGTCAAGCAAACGGCCTTCTTCGTCACACACACTCCGCTTTAAAGCATCTTTCATTTTCCGGGCATCCGCATCTGCCGCAGCATCCGAATACTCCACGGTCATCCAATTCAGCCCGTTTTCGATGCGGAAATCCGACCATCCATCCGGCCTTCTGTGCCAATTAGACGGATAACGGAAACTGAAACCACTCGCTTCATCGCTGAAAGGAATCCAGACATCCTGATCCGTCATGGTCCAGCCTTCCACTACGGTATACTCCGTATTCTGCCCCATACCGTTCTCTTCCGGATGAATCTCCGAATCTCCGTTTCTTATATAGTCTTCCAACAGGCCACTCCGCCAAACTTCACGCACGTCTTGGTAATCGGGAGGCATTCCGTGTGTCAAGGCGGAAAACCAACAGATAAACTCAGATAATAAGACGAATTCTGCCAGACAAGCCACAACCATCCGTTTGCTTTTCTCACGCACCTTATCCGACATCCCGTAAGCCAACCCCAACAAGAAACCACACCCCAATCCACCGACGTGCGCCGCATTATCCACACTGTCATCTCTCATCCCAAACAACAGATTATACAAAATGAAAACCGCAATGCTAACAAGCAAGGTCTTTCGCCTCTCCTCTCCACCCCTGCGTAAAAGCAAATAAGCAAAAAAGAGACCGTACAAGCCGAATATGGCTCCCGAAGCCCCGGCCGCAATCCATTCGGCATTGACCGACAGGCTCGCCAAGGATGCGTAAAGTCCGGACAAGACATAAGCCATAGCCATACGGCGAGAACCTGCCAACGGCTCCAAAAACAGACCAATGAACAATAAGGCATACATGTTCATGGCCAAGTGTATAAGACCTACATGCACATAATTGCAGGTCAGCACACGCCAATAATCGCCGGTCAGAGTCAATGGAGCAAAATCGGCGCCCCAATGCAACAAATCGACATTGTCCGGAAAAAATATCCCTACACCGGACAAGCACATGGCCAGAAAGACGAGAAAATTAAGATCCAACAACAAAGGGGTAACCCAAAATCCCCTGCGTGGCACGAAAAAAGAAAGGAAAAAGCCTTTTCCGGGTTCGGCCGCACTGGGCGGAATAGTCTCATCTGCTTTTTCCCGTCCCTCTTGTATTTCACCACCGGATGACGCAAAGTAAAACCGAGCGGACAACGCCTGGGAAGCCTTACGAACGTTCATACCCCCTCCTTTCCTCAAAAAGGAAATCCGCCGTCATATCCAAGTCCAGCCACGGGACTTTCGGAAATATGAGACGACAGCGGATTCCCGAACAGAAGCGCCTTACACTTATTCTTTCACTATGATATGTTCGCCATCTTCGGCTACATGGTAAGTCTTACTCAACATATTGGAGGACTTGTGTCCCACCATGATGAACGCATCACCTTTTTCTATCTGGTAGCTTCTCACATAGCCGTCTTCGCCATATCCCGATGCTTCCAACGCCTCTTTGCAGAACACCGGCAGATTCTCCACCTGCTTGGCCACATCATCGTAAGTGAAAAGCATATCCTTGAAACCGTCATAGGTATCAATCACATTATCGTCATGATCCGAAATCACCATATCCTGTTTATCCAGTTTGTTACGGACATCCTTATTATCGTACCAACTATATTCTGCCATCTTGTTCTTATCCTCCGGCGTTACAATTTGTATCGTCACACTCGTAGAAGGATCGCCCGGCTTATAATTGAAATAGGTATAAATCTCGGCAAACTCTGCCGTTTCCTTTTTTGCCTTGGCCAATTCCAACAATTCATCTATTTTCCCGTCCAACTCTCCGGCATTTGCTCCGATAATCGTGTCCGACGGCGTTGTAGTAGCATTCTCTTTCATCTTATTCACAAAATCACAAGATGCCATCGTAACGACAACTACACATAAGGCCCAGACACCTTTCCAAACTTTTGCTTTCATAGTCCCAATTTTTAAAAGTTACCACTCTATTGATTTATTTGCGAAAGTTAGCATTTTTATACTGAACAAAATTACCCCCCCCCGAATATTTAACACAAAATTAACTATATAAGTCCGTCATTCCAAAGAAAACATGTTTTCACTGTCCTAAGCTCCATGCTAATAAACGGGTAAATCATTGGGACACTCAAAAAACTTTTGTAATTTTGCCCCAAATATCGAAATCAGAATAAAAATGAATGTTTTAGAGTTAAGTGAACAAGAAATCGTAAGAAGGAACAACCTGAACGAACTCCGTGCCCTGGGCATCGACCCTTATCCGGCTGACGAATACCCGACCGATGCTTTCTCGACCGACATCAAAGCCGAATACGACGATGCAGCGGAAGAGAAACGCCAAGTGTGCATCGCAGGCCGTATCATGAGCCGGCGCATCATGGGCAAAGCCTCTTTCCTCGAATTGCAGGATTCCAAAGGGCGCATTCAGGTGTATGTCACCCGCGATGATATTTGTCCCGGAGAAAACAAGGATTTATACAACACCGTATTCAAGAAATTGCTCGACTTGGGTGACTTTGTCGGCATCAAAGGCTTTGTTTTCAAGACTCAAACAGGCGAAATCAGCGTGCACACGCAAGAACTGACGGTTTTGGCCAAGAGCCTCAAGCCCCTGCCCATCGTCAAGATGAAAGACGGCGAGGTATATGACTCTTTCGACGACCCGGAACTGCGTTACCGCCAGCGTTACGTGGACTTGATTGTCAACAGCGGAGTGAAGGAAACGTTCCTGAAGCGTTCGGCCATCCTGAAAACGTTGCGTGCCGCCCTGAACGAAGCAGGCTACACGGAGGTGGAGACACCTATCCTGCAATCCATCCCGGGAGGAGCCAGTGCGCGCCCGTTCATTACCCACCACAACTCGCTCGACATCGACCTGTATCTTCGTATCGCCACAGAACTTTACCTGAAACGCCTCATCGTAGGCGGTTTCGAAGGCGTGTACGAAATCGGCAAGAACTTCCGCAACGAGGGTATGGACAAGAGCCACAATCCGGAGTTCACTTGCATGGAACTTTATGTACAATATAAGGATTACAACTGGATGATGGCGTTTACCGAAAAGTTGCTCGAACGCATCTGCATTGCCGTGAACGGCAGCACGGAGAGCGTGGTGGACGGAAAGACCATCAGCTTCAAGGCACCCTATCGCCGCCTGCCCATCTTGGAGGCCATCAAGGAAAAAACGGGTTATGACCTGAACGGGAAGAGCGAAGAGGAAATCCGTGAGATATGCAAGACCCTGAATCTGGAAATCGACGACACGATGGGTAAAGGCAAGCTTATCGACGAGATTTTCGGCGAGTTCTGCGAGGGTACTTATATCCAACCGACCTTTATCACCGACTATCCGGTGGAAATGTCGCCGCTCACCAAGAAACACCGCACTAATCCGGCATTGACCGAGCGTTTCGAGTTGATGGTCAACGGTAAGGAACTGGCCAATGCCTATTCGGAGTTGAACGACCCGATAGATCAGGAAGAGCGTTTCATCGAACAGATGCGCCTGAGCGAGAAGGGCGACGACGAAGCGATGTTCATCGACCAGGATTTCCTGCGTGCCTTGCAATATGGCATGCCCCCCACCAGCGGTATCGGTATCGGCATCGACCGTCTGGTCATGCTCATGACGGGCCAGACCACGATTCAAGAGGTTCTCTTCTTCCCACAAATGCGCCCTGAAAAGAAAATACCCAAGGACAGTGCCGACAAATACGCTGCCATCGGCGTGGCCGAAGCACTCGTGCCCGTGCTGCAAAAAGCCGGATATAATCTGGTAAGCGACATGAAGGAAGTCAATCCGCAAAAGCTACAGCAACAGGTGGGAGAGGTCATCAAGAAATACAAACTCGACATCGAAAAGCCATCCGTCAACGACGTGGCCGAGTGGATTGCTAAAATATAACAACCGGAAAACATGGGAAATTGTGGAACCATAGCCATCATGGGGGGCGGTAGCTGGGCTACCGCCATCGCCAAGATGATGTTGGAGCGAAACGATTCCATCCATTGGTACATGCGACGGGAAGACCGCATCGAGGAATTCCGCCGCCTGGGACATAATCCGGCTTACCTGACCAGCGTACATTTCGACGTGAACCGCATCCACTTCTCTGCCGACATCAATAAAATAGTGGAAGAAGCGGATACTTTGATTTTCGTCACCCCCTCACCTTATTTAAAGAGTCATCTGAAAAAACTCAAGACGCGCCTGCGCGATAAATTCATCGTCACGGCCATCAAGGGTATCGTGCCCGACGAAAACCTGGTCTGCTCGGAATATTTTCATCAGGTGTATAGCGTGCCCGACGAAAATCTGGCCGTTCTGGGGGGACCGAGCCATGCGGAAGAAGTGGCTTTGGGACGGCTTACTTATCTGACCGTAGGATGCGCCGACTTGGAAAAGGCGCAAAACTTTGCCGACATGATCAGCAGCGAATATGTCAAGACCAAAATCAGCGACGACGTCATCGGCATCGAATACGCTTCGGTGTTGAAGAACGTCTATGCCATCGCGGCGGGTATCTGCAACGGCCTGAAGTATGGAGACAACTTCCAGTCGGTCATCATGTCCAACGCAGCGCAGGAAATGAACCGTTTTCTCAAGATTGTACACCCCATTGAACGGAATATCATCGATTCGGTCTATCTGGGCGACCTTCTCGTCACGGGATATTCCAACTTCAGCCGCAACCGGGTGTTCGGTTCCATGATAGGCAAGGGTTACAGCGTGAAAAGCGCACAAATAGAAATGGAAATGATAGCCGAAGGGTATTACGGCACCAAATGTATGAAGGACATCAACAAGTGCCTCCATGTCAACATGCCGATTCTGGACGCCGTATATAATATCCTCTACGAACGTATCTCGCCGAGCATCGAGATAAAACTGCTCACCGATTCATTCCGATAACTCATTATTGTTTTTTAATAGCGTAAAAAGATGAAGAATATTCAATTAGACATCACAAAAGCAACTCAGTTCCTTCAGGCCGATGCCATCGCGGCATACGAACCGAAGGTGAAGGCCGCACAGGAAGCGTTGGAAAACGGCACTTGTCCGGGTAACGACTTTTTAGGTTGGCTACACTTGCCGTCTTCCATTACTCCCGATTTCATCGGTGAACTGAACGCCACGGCACAGGTGCTCCGCGAGAACTGCGAAGTGGTCGTAGTAGCCGGCATCGGCGGAAGCTACCTTGGCGCACGCACCGTCATCGAAGCCCTGAGCAACAGTTTCCAATGGTTGCTGAACGATAAGAAGAACCCGGTCATCCTGTTTGCCGGAAACAACATCGGTGAAGACTATCTGGCCGAAATGTGCGCTTACCTGGCCGACAAGAAATTCGGTGTCATCAATATTTCCAAGAGCGGCACGACCACCGAAACGGCTTTGGCTTTCCGCCTGCTGAAAAAGCAATGCGAAGACCAGCGCGGCAAGGACATGGCCCGCAAAGTCATCGTGGCCGTAACTGATGCCCAAAAAGGTGCCGCCCGTACCACGGCTGATAAAGAAGGATACAAGAGCTTTATCATCCCCGACAATGTGGGCGGACGTTTCTCCGTACTCACTCCCGTAGGCTTGCTGCCTATTGCCGTGGCCGGTTTCGACATCGCACAACTCGTGGCCGGTGCCGCCGACATGGAAAAAGCAACTGCCGTGGACGTACCTTTCATGGAAAACCCCTCTGCCGTATATGCTGCCTGCCGCAACGCTTTATATGCCGAAGGCAAGAAAATCGAAATTCTGGTAAACTACCAGCCTAAGTTGCACTACCTGAACGAATGGTGGAAACAGTTGTACGGAGAATCGGAAGGAAAGGATCAAAAAGGTATTTTCCCGGCTGCCGTAGATTTTACCACCGACCTTCATTCCATGGGACAATGGATTCAGGACGGCGAACGTACCATCTTCGAGACCGTCATCAGTATCGAGCAGCCCAACCACAAGGTGCTCTTCCCTTCGGACGACGAAAATCTGGACGGCCTGAACTTCCTGGCCGGAAAGCGTGTGGACGAAGTGAACAAGATGGCCGAACTGGGTACGCAACTGGCTCACGTGGACGGCGGTGTGCCCAACATGCGCCTGAGTGTCCCCGTGTTGAACGAGTACTATTTGGGACAAATCATCTATTTCTTCGAGAAAGCCTGCGGCATCAGCGGCAACCTCTTGGGGGTAAATACCTTCAACCAGCCGGGCGTGGAAGCCTACAAGAAGAACATGTTCGCCCTGCTGAACAAACCGGGTTACGAAAAAGAAAGTGAAGCCATCCGCGCACGCTTAAACAAATAAGCCCATGTTCGAAGCTGAAAAAGACAAATATTTAATGAAGCACGGCTTTGGGGCGACGCGCCTTAAAGCCGTGCTCTTTGATATGGACGGGGTCCTCTTCGACTCCATGCCCAACCATGCTTATTCCTGGAGCCATGCCATGACGCAGTTCGGCCTGCATATCACGCCCGAAGAAGCCTACATGCACGAAGGACGTACGGGCGGCGGAACCATCGACCTGCTGGCACAACGTGATTGGGGACGCCGGGCTACCGAAGAGGAGAAGCAAACCATCTATAAAGCCAAGTCCGATGTGTTCAGCCGTTGTCCGGAAGCCCCACGGATGCCGGGCGCTTACGAGTTGCTGAAAAAGGTAAAGGCCGATGGCTTCACCCCCATGGTCGTTACCGGGTCGGGGCAGGTCAGCCTCATCGACCGGCTGAATCATAATTTTCCGAGCGTATTCCGGCGCGACCTGATGGTGACCAGTTTTGATGTGAAATACGGCAAGCCCAACCCCGAGCCCTACCTCATGGGGCTGCAAAAAGCCGGTGTACAACCGTGGGAAGGCCTTGTGGTGGAAAATGCTCCCTTAGGGGTACAAGCCGGAGTAGCTGCCGGAATCTTCACCATCGCCGTCAATACGGGGCCGCTGCCCGACGAAGTGCTGATTGATGCCGGTGCCGACTTGTTGTTCCCTTCCATGCAATCGCTTTGCGAACACTGGGAAGAAATACGAAAAACTTTCGCCTGACATTTTTATCCAACTATAGTATGACATTATCCGAATTATTAAAGAACGACCGGTTTGCCCGGGCGGCCGGTGTCGAGATACTTGATATCCGTCCGGGATATGCCAAAGCCCGAATGGAAGTCACCCCTGCCCACCTCAATGCTGCCGGGGTCTGCCAAGGCGGTGCCCTTTTCACGTTGGCCGACTTGGCTTTTGCCGCCGTAGCCAACAGCTATGCACAGGTAACATTGTCTTTAAGCGCCAATATCAACTTCCTGAAAGCCGTGTCTGCCGGATGGCTTTACGCAGAGGCCCGTGAGATACACCACCACCCGCGTATTCCTTATATAGAGGTAAGAATCTGCCAAGAATACGGTGATTTAGTGGCTATCCTCAACAGCACAGGTTACCGGAAGAAAGACAGATTACCCATCGACAATCCATCCGATACGGAACAGCCATGAAGATCCTGCTGATTGAAGACGAAGAGGAGTTGCGGAATACCGTCAGGGAGTACCTCACGCGCGAAAAGTTCATCGTGGAGTGTGCGGAAGACTATGCCTCTGCCATGGAAAAGGTTAACGATTACGATTACGACTGTATCTTGCTGGACATCATGCTGCCCGGCGGAAGCGGACTTTCCGTCCTGGCCCATCTCAAACGGATGCGTAAACAGGAAAGCGTCATCATCATCTCGGCCAAAGACTCCATTGAGGACAAGGTGGAGGGACTTAATCTCGGGGCCGACGATTATTTGGCCAAACCATTCCATCTGGCTGAGCTAAACGCACGGGTAAAATCCCTGTTGCGCAGGAAAAAAGCCGGAGGAGACACCAGTATCGTATTGGGCAACCTGACTTTAGTCCCCGACACACGCAAAGTGACCGTAGACGGGAACGAACTGAACCTCAACCGCAAGGAGTTCGACCTGCTGTATTATTTCATCAGCAATCCCAACCGCCTCATCAACCGTATGGCATTGGCAGAGTCTGTATGGGGCGACCACATCGACCAGGCGGACAGTCTCGACTTCATTTATTCCCAGGTGAAGAATTTGAGGAAAAAGATGAAAGCTGCCGGCACACAAGCAGAAATAAAAGCCGTTTACGGTTTCGGCTACAAACTGGCATTCGACATGCCGTAAACTCCCCATACCCCGACCATGAAGTTATTACGCTATACCCACTTCAATCTCTCTTTCCTCCTGTTCTTGTTGCTGGGCGGATGGGGTACCTTTTTCTATTACACCGTCATCGACGAAGTGATGGACGAGACCGACGATGCCCTGGCCAATTACCGGGATATTATTGTGGGGAAAATCCTGGCGGACTCTACTCTTTTAGATACCGAGGACAAAATCATACACAGTTACAGCATCCGTCCGCTTACCACGGAAGAGGTCGAGCACTATCGCGACCGGTACTACGACGGTACGGTATATATCGAGACTGAAGATGAGTATGAACCCGTACGTATCATGAAGTCCTGCTTCATGGCCACCGACCTGAAATATTATGAACTGGAACTCCGACTCTCCACTTTGGAACGGGACGATTTGATAGCCGCCATATTCAAATATCTCGTCGCACTCTACATCGCATTGCTTTGTTGCATCATCTTCAGCACACGCCTTATCCTGAAGTCCGTGTTCCGCCCACTCGACCGTTTATTGGAATGGCTTGAAAACGTATCACCCGGACACCCGGCACCTTATCTGAATCCGGATTGCCGTATTCGGGAGTTCCGTACCCTGAACCGTGCAGCCCTTGAAATGCACGAACGGGCAGAAAAAGCATACCGGGAACAAAAGGAATTCATCGAAAACGCCTCTCATGAACTGCAAACCCCGTTGGCCGTCATCAACGGTAAGCTGGAATTGTTGGCCGAACATGAGAATCTCGATGAAGAGGAACTGAAAAATATCGATGACATGTTCCGTTGCCTGCACCGTGCCATACAGCTCAATAAATCCCTGCTCCTGCTTTCGCGTATCCAAAACCGGCAATTCGAGGAAGTAACGGAAGTGGATATGAACCCACACGTCCGAAAGATTCTCGAACTGTTATCGGACTTATACGAAGAAAAAGAACTGGACTATCACTTGTCGGACACGGAAGACTGCCGTATCCGGATGAACGAATCGCTGGCTCATACTTTACTGACCAATCTCATCAAAAATGCCATCATACATAGCCCCGAACACGGACGTGTGGATATACTCATCCATTCCACCCGGATTGAAATCGTCAACGACGGGAACCAAGCCCTCGACGAACGACAAATGTTCAAACGCTTCTACAAGGGGCATAGCGGACAAAAAGAATCGACCGGACTGGGACTGTCTATCGCCCAATCCATTGCCGACCTGTACCATCTCTCCCTCACATACTATCATGACGGACGACATCATTTCGTGTTAAAAGTTGCAAAGCCCTAAAACGAAAAGCACAAATCCCAAATCTTTCCAGAATCAGGTATTTACTTTGCGGTTACAATAGCATTACTAACCATTAAAAGGAATTACCATTATGAGAAAGATTTTTGCCATATTGATTTTAGGGATTGCCATCGTAACGACCGCTTGCGCCGACAATGATGTCATCACCCGCAATTTAAACGAACTGCCCGCCCCGGCACGTACGATTTTAAAGCAGCAATTTGCCCATACCAAAGTCTCGTATATCAAAATAGACAAAGACTGGTTCAAATCTACCACTTACGACGTACAGCTTGTCAATGGTACGGAAGTCTCCTTCGACAGCAAAGGAGACTGGACGGAAGTAGACGGCAAAAGGTCTGAAGTCCCGGCTTTTTTCATACCGAAGGAAATCAAGAAACAAGTGAACGAGATGTTCCCCGGAGAGAAAATCACCAAAATAGAAAAAGACAGTCGTAAGTACGAAGTGGAGCTCACCAACGATGTAGAACTCAAATTCGACCGAAAATTCAATATCCGTGAGATTGACTGAAAGATGAGATTTTCACAAGAATATAAACCTTTTACAAAAACCAAAACAAAATGAGAAAGAATATATGGAAATGGGGGCTTTTCATCTTATTGCTCGCCCCGGTTATGACCGCATGTAAAGACGACGATGAAGACGATTACAACTTTCGGAATGACCCACACATCACCCAAACGGTAGAAAGCCGTTATCCGGGAGCACAAATCGTGGAAGTCGAACGTACCTACCAAGGATATGAAGTACAAATGTGGCTGAACAACGGAGAAGTGGACATGCACCTCGACCTCAACTACCAATGGCTTTATACGGAGTTCGAAGACATTGCCTGGACATCTGTTCCGGAGGTCGTAGTCAACAGCTTCACGCAAGACGGATTCACGTTCAACCCACGTGAAGACGATGTAGACCGCATTGAATATCCCAACGGGACGGAAACGGCCGTACAATACCGCATCGAATTGGACCGTGAGCCTACAGACATCATACTTTATTACAATGCGGACGGAAGCCAACACCCGGGAAGTGGTTCCGACCCTTCGGCACAAATTCCACAGGAAATACGCCAAATGGTAACTGCTCAATATCCCGATGCTCATATCGTTGAAATGGACCGTACTGCACAAGGCTACGAAATACAACTGTGGCTGAACAATGCAGAGGCAGACATGCACGTGGACACGAATTACCAATGGTTGTTCACTGAATTCGAGGATATGGCATGGACATCCGTTCCGGAAGCCGTAGTCAACAGCTTCACGCAGGAAGGTTACACGTTCAACCCACGTGAGGACGATGTAGACCGCATTGAATATCCCAACGGGGCGGAAACAGGCATCTACTACCGTATCGAATTGGATCGCGAACCGATAGATCTCATTCTGGTTTACAATCCCGATGGCAGCAAACGTTCATAAAAATCCCTTCTCGAAAAGGAACACTCCCTGTCGGCACAAGCAGGCCGGCAGGGAGTAATTTCATAATCCACCCACTCACCAATACACTTGTTTACCGTCTTTATACTCAAACAACCGTTCCGCTTCTCCCCGACTCAAGTCGCGAAGTAACAAAAGCGCATGTTTCGGCACTCCCTTGAAAAGTAAAGAATCAGCCGTAGCTATTTGCCGGGCAAACGGAACCCACGTTCCCTCACGGCAAACTAAAAGCTCATACAAATCTCCTTTACGGACAAAATTATCCCGATTACGGGGCGTATAAACAATCTTCCCTATATGCTTTCGCTCGCCCAAATCAAGTCCGGCCCATCCTCCGTCAGCGAAAGGATAATCATACGATGTATCCGTATGCCCGTCGAACACATTGAAATAAGAATGGTCGCCTGTTGCACCGTCTTCCGGCCCCAATATTTTTCCGGCCAACGGCATTGTGTCATTCACAGACGAATAGAATCCGGCCTCAGAGATATTCCCGTAACCACCAGCCGGACCGTAATACCTTACATAACGATATGCTTTGGAAGAATCTGTTTTTACCACTGTGCAAAGTCTGTCCGGAGTCGCACGAATCAGGAACAACGTATCTTTTTGTTTGAAAGAAGGCGAATTGCTGCCCTCAAACACCCCATTGACCATCCGTCCTAAAAAGAACTCCCCAAGCATTCCGAATTTACTCAGCAGAACGACATCTTCCGTTTCTTCCTGCACATCATAAAACTCCATTTTCCCGTTCTCCTGACCAACGCTGAAGGGTGAAGACACCGGAGCCAACTTGTCATTAGCCGCGTCATAAACCGCCAAACAGTAAATGGTACCTCCGTGACAATCCTTAAAGACAGCATTGTAACCGTCATATCTTGTCCATCCCACAGGTTTCCAAGCATAACGGTCGGACATACAAATATAAACTACTTCTCCTGCCCTTATATCTCTGGCAAGATGCTGTTTCCCTACGGATAAAGTAAAAGCCTTGTCCGTAGCATACAGACGAGTGACATCCTCAAAAAAAGGATAGCGGAATACAAGATGCACACTGTCCAACGGCATCCGCAATGAATCCATCATATCTCTGTTCAGGCTGAACCGTTGCCTGAATACTTTTCCATAGACATCTGCATACACTTCTGCTTTCAGCAGGCGATGCCACCAATAAAACATAGAAAAATACCAAGTCTGCCCATGCTGGTCAACAAGGAAATTCCAAAAATGCGGTGCGTTGTTGTTCCCACGCATCGGAAGTTCCTCTATGCCACAAGGGATTCCCAACGCCCTGTAAATGTATACCAACATGTCGCACAAATCCAGACAACTTCCACCTCGCCAGTCCGCAATCCTCGGTCCGATACGTACGCTCGTCGCCATCTCGCCCGTAAAATAGAAAGGTGCCCGGAGCAAACTGTCCAAAACAATGTGGGCGGCAAATGTGGGGTTCTCTATTTGAGGGTCATTCTTGTACTTCTCGATAATAGGCATGAACTGGTAATATAATTTTTCCCGCCATGGAATCAATTCTTCGTTTCCAATACGGTAAGGCAGTATATACTCACAGAATTGTTCGAATGAAACGTTTTTCCCCCATGGCTGTTCCCTCCATACTTTGAAAGCCCACTCTATATTGGATACCAAAAATCCGGGATCCATATCCACATCTGCCTTCCATACGATGTCTTTCACATTCTTGGGCTTTCCGCAAAGCTTCGCAGCCGAATCCAATGCTTGCCGGTAAGTATAGCGTCCCGTGCTGAATATTTCGTATGCTTTGTACATGGAGTTCAGTTCGCCACTGTCTGCCCCTTGGTAATATCCCATATTGTCTATCAGAAACAAGGCGGCCTCATATTTCAAAGAATCTTCTTGGTATAATTCCAATATGCCCTTTAACCCGGGATTTTCAGCTAAAACCATATCACGGACATGTTCCTTATCCGTGTGTTCCGAACAACTGACGGCTGAAAACACTGCAACAATCGTGGCAACAGCTACGACCACTATCATTAAAACAACTGTATTTTTCATTTTCATGAGTTTCATACCTTTTTCATCTACTCCGTCTCACGGCACCATCTTTTCACCGTGCCGCATATCCTCCAATATTTCCTTTTTAATCCGTTGGACATCCCAGGAATCCACCTTTATCCTCTTTCGGGAAATTACGTTTGCTACCGAATCTGCCATAAGCGGTCGGTTCCCTGATTTATAAGCGTAATACAAACCTTCCAAGGGAGCAAACCTCACCGGACACATCCAATGAGCCTGTACATAATATTGCACGGCTTCACCATACTTTCCGGCTGCCCGGCAGATGTCTCCAGTCAGAAGGGACAAATTATAAGACGGCCATAACGCCCTGCATTCTTTAGCTGTCTTCAGTGCCTCCTCATACTGCCCGGCATAGAACTGTTCTGCCGTATAGTTATACAAGAAAGAAGCATCGCGATGGTAATGCCTATACAAATCCGCATACCGTGGCATCATTTCACGGGAATGCCCGTGCAAGGCACAGCGAGCCACCCGGCTCCATTCATATTCATAGGAATAGGCAACGGACACCTTTATCAACGCCACAACCGACACCACGACTCCGACCATACCTACCCAACGCCAACCCCACTCATTCATCTTTATCCGTCCTGACATACCGGCACACACGCGCCACATAGCCACTATGCCTATTACCGAAGCCAACGGATATTTCAACGGATAGGAAAACATGGCAAAAATAACGCTTGCACATAAAGAAACGGCCAGCATACGGGAAAAGATGTCGCGCCTCCGGAACAATCCGGCCAAAAGCCAAGCCAAAGCCCCCAATAACAATAATATTCCCGGCAAACCGAACTCAATCCATACCCATACGAATTCGTTCAGCGGATGATACACCTCGCCGGCCAACCACACATATCCGCTATCAGCGTGCCGTCTGAAGTAATCGGCCTGCCGGGGCATATACTCACGCAGGAAGCCACCGGGGCCGTATCCGGCAAAAGGGTGTGCCTGAACCAGTTCCCATGAACGTTCCAATATGAAACGGCGACCATTAGTAGAATCCGTCTTGACAACCGAAATACTCCAGGCCAAACCAGCGGCCAATACCGCCAGAATCGTCAGTTTCATCGTACGATGACCTTTCCACTGTTTTTGCAACCACAAAGCGGCATACAACGCCAAGCAAATCCATCCGGTGCGGGACTCCGTGCACAATATGGCAACCCAAACGGCCAGACCACTCACAGCAAGGGCAACACGATACCCAATCCTCCTCGTCCACCTTTGCCATAAACAGACATGGAAAGGCAAGGCGGCACAAAGACAGAAAGCCAATCCGGCAGGGTTATCGAACGTGCCGGATGCCGGCATTCCTTGCCCGTCCCGATACATCCGGCCTATTGCGTACACTGCTTCCATAAAGGCCACGGCCACCAAAGCTTCACAAAACGCGTCCTCTACACGTCCCCACCGCAAAAGAACCCGCCATCCGGGATTCCGATGCTTGCAGGCCACAAGCACCTGTATTCCTAATGTCAAAAGCACCAACAGCCCTGTTGTTTCGGCCAAGACCCATTTCGGCCTTAGCCATTCCTCCGAAAAGCCTCTCACCGGAGGAAAGAAACAGGCGGCAAACAAGCACAGGAACAAGTAAAAGTAAATGCCTGCTCCGTCTGCCACCTGCTTTCCTTTGGAAACGCATTTCCCAACACGGTCACTGTTTTCCTCCATTACCATCATTGCATCTCTTTTTCCGCTTTCAATATACGACGGAACCGGTCACGGAACATCGTTTCGTTTTTCATGTCAAGCGGTTGTTTGAAAACCAACCCGTTGCGGTCGAAAGTCATCTGCTTGCCACTGCTGTAGAAATGGAATAACTCCTGTAGTTTGAGGTAACTTTCGCCATCCCTGAAATAAACCACCGGAAAAGACAGCTCCCTCATCATCCGGTCAGCCACTTCATCATCCGAATATGCTTTTCCGTTAAGTATCGCGATGATTTGCAAGTCCGGAAAACTTTCATGATCTGCCATGATGTTCTTCACGGACGAATTGCCATTGAAGCTAAAATCTTTATTAGGATCTGAAAGCCAAACCACCTGCACATACCGGCCTTTATAACTATTTAAAATAGACTTCATGTCCCGGTAGCCCTCCCCTTCCGGTATTTCATAAACCCATGAGGTAGAGTTTTCGGACAAACGGTTCAATTCCTTTATTTTCTCCTTGAAGTAGGGGTAAGTCAGATAGGAAGATGACAAGAAGTCTGCCAACTTTTCGCGTTGGCCTATGCTCCATTCCCCTTGCAAACCAGTAATTTTTTGGGTGAGATAGGCTTGCACAGCCCAAGGAGTCCCCTCTGTACCGGTCAGTTCACGCAACGTTTTCACTTGAAGACTGTCTTTTTCGATTTCTACTTTCGCATAGTCCAAAGGTTCTGTTTCAGAAGAATTATCCCAAAAAGCATACATATCAAGGAAAGCCATCATATATGTCATATCGATAGACGGAGGATATCCTAAACTATAAGGCAAGAAAGAAAGCGACGGATCATCCAAAGAAAGAATGTTCAACACCTTATAGGCTGAATAATCATAACCTACATAGTCCTCTTTTTCCACAGGATATTTTCTCGGACGTTCTACCTTTTCTTCGAACAACCGACTGGCCATAAACAAATAACGGTCTGTCAATTCAAACCTTTGACGGTTCTTCAAAAGGTGCGTCTCCCATGGAGAAAGCTTGTACTTCCATGCCACATAGTCGCAAAGCCGCATGTTTTCCGCTACACTCTCGTCCACATTCTTCAGAAAATATTCAGTGTCCAAGTTCCGTCCATAATCCGACAAACGTTCCCATCCGTAATAGATGACCGGCACGTCCTGATGCTTCAACAAGTCCTCATAACAGCCTTTCGGATGGCTGCTGGCGTAGTCCACTGTCACATTCTTTTCCAACATTCCTTTCACGGTAATGTCAAGCGTATCACCAGGACGGACATAGAAAGGAACAGCCGTATTTTCGCCTCCCAACACCATATCTGCCCATATAGGATGATCCAAAGAAAGTTCCGCATAGAATGTCCCGTCCGGTTCCAAAGCCGTGCAAGGCCGACTTATAGGAAAAGGCACTACCCTCCCTTGCCCCAAGAAACTGACATCAAAAAGCAAAACGCCCTTGTTCCAATCCCGGGAATAGCCCTCTATCTTGCCGCGCACCACGGCCTTTCCTTTTCGGAACATCTTCTCGGAGGTCTCTTCCGCGTCTATCTCTTCTTTGGCCTCCGGAATCTTCACCTTGGCATCGTGGATGCCATAGATGCGGAACATATCCTTTTCCGTCCCCTCTATCAGGTCGAATATCTTCGTGTCCTCCGGCATCGGTTCAAAGAGCAAACGGAACTCCAACTGCCCGGCTTTCGGAATATAGCATTTCTCGCCCAAGGTCAGCCCCACAGCCCCCTTCACGGGATAACGCGCATCCTCTTCATCGCTCAGGTACGTGGACGGTACGAATTGAAACCAAGAGTTGATTTTCCCTTTCGCCGTGCAATACATGACCGTGGCCGTATCGGACAGCACCACCTTGTCTATGGTCACCATCCCCGCATTGGAATAGAAGGACTGCAAACGGGTGTAGGCCACTTCACCTTTTCCCAATAGCGTGGTCGGCAGTAATGCTGCCATCAACCACAAGAATTTTTTCCTATTCATCATTCTTCTTTTTCTAATAATTCACGTAAACTCCGACGGAACTGCCTCTCATCCGCTGTATAAAGCGGTGTAGACAACACCTCCCCTTCTCGGTTCAACGTAATATCTTTTATATAATTAGGAAGTAGAAGTTGTGCGCGCAAAATACTGCTTTCTTCAAAATCCAACCAATAACAGGGTTCACCCGGCAAATACGCTTTCACAAATTGCTCGAACTCCTCTTTCGTACAAGTATTGGCACTGAACAAAAATACGAACTGCAAATCTTTATGGTTCCGGAAGTCGGGTATCAAATTGACCATCCGGTTATTCACGAAATCAAAACCGCTTTTTCCGGGTTTCATCCATTCTATCTGCACATATTTCCCTTTATATTTGTCCACAATCGGCTGCAATATCTCAAGTGCCTTTCCCTCCAACTTCGTTGTAGCCGGAAGCGGCTGGGCATAGTCGGAAGCCAAATTCCATATTTTCCTTTTCAAATAAGGATTCGTGAGGCAAGCTGCCCTATACTCCACAATTTCTTTCCGTCCTTCCGGAGTCAGGAAGTCGGGCAAGTCACAGACTTTGTTAACGAGATAAGCTTGAACCAAATAAGGAATCTCCTTGAACCCCATGACACCCCGAAGTGCTTCCACTTGTAAGCTATCCATCAACCGTTGTCCCTCCACATCCGACCAGTCCACGTCTCCCATCGAAGCCAAAGACCAAGCATCCGTCATGGGCTGCATGTCCTTCATCCGTGACACCATTGCGCGAAAATAAGGAATAAAGGACATGGACGGGTCGTCCGTGGGCATCTCATTCAACACTTTGTATAAGGAATAATCATTGCCTTCGTAAAAATCCCTCCGCAGTTCCTCATTCGGTGGATAATAGCCATACCGGCTCGACAGCATCCAGTTGGCCAATACGGTCTGGTTGATTACCACCGCCACCTGTTGCCAGGCTTTCAGGAGGTGTGCCTCCCATGGAGACAGCCCGTATTTCCATACAAAATAATCACAAAGCCGATTTCCCGTTTCCATTGTCTCCTTCGTCATAGCCCAAAACCCCTCATCGGTAAGCGTCTTCCAAATCTCTCCCTTACGCTCCCATTCGGCATAGACTTCCGGCATCTTGCATTTCAGCAAATTCTCATAACATCCTTTGGGATTACTGCTGGTGTATTCTACAGACTCAATCCCCTCACCCTTCGCCTTTATCACCAAGTCGAGCGTGTCGCCCGGACGCACATAGACCGGAATGTCCGGCCCATACCCTGGCTTCAGTTCGTCCCACATGGGATGCTCCAAAGGCCAATCCAGACAGAAAGTCCCGTCCGGACGAATCAAGGCAGACGACGAACTTTCGGGACGACTTCCCAACGTATTGTCGGTCACCGCCACAATACCATATCCCCACCCAGGTTTGTAACCTTCTATCTTGCCCCGTACCACAGCCTTGCCTGTCCGGAACATGTTTTCCCCCACTTCTTCTGCATCCACTTCTTCCCGAGCCACAGGCATCTTCACTTTCGACTTGGCATCATGCAGTCCGTACCAACGTGCCATGTCACGTCCGTCCCCTTCTATCATATCGAATATCTTCGTATCCTTGGGCATAGGGGCAAAAATCAACTGAAACTCCGTCTTTCCGCTTTTAGGCATGTAGAACTTCTCGTCCAGCGTCAGTCCTACAGCCTTTCTTACGGGATACTCCACAGCTTTCTCGTCACTCAAATAAGTGCTCGAAGCCATTTGAATCCAAGAATAAGGTTTGAAACTTACGGAAAAATACACCACCGTAGCCGTATCGGACAATACGACCTTCTCTATATTCCATCCTCCTGCATTATTGGAATACAAAGCCTGCAAACGGGTGTAGACTACCTCACCTTTTCCAAATAAAAAGGGAGGCAACATGCAAGCAAGAAAAAAAGCCTGCATTTTAATGAATGTTGAATTCCTCATATTGTTCTCTTTTTGATACTCATACCACTTCGTTTGTTTACCGCACACTGTTATATTGCATATACCGCCCACTGTCCGTAACGCCTACGGCCTCGACACTGACAGCCGTCCGCTTGCTGTTGTTATAAAGGCGGACCGTGGCACTTCCCTTTGCATCAAACTCCACCTCGGGCATCCATAGAAGCGTACGGCGGTAATCTTTCGTTTCGGGCAAAGGACGGTGACTGTAGTCGGGACTGTAGAACTCGTCGCACACGGCATAACCGTGCAAGAGGTAACGGCGGTCACGGCAAGAAGGGAAATATTCCCCGTCGGGACGGAGCCGCATACCCACGATGACTTCCGGCTGGTTGTCCTGCCGGTATTTCCAACTGCCCATTTCACGGGGCACATAGTCCGTATAAATATAAAACTTGTCCAACAGGCTCAGCGACCGGTATTTCTCAAATTCCCCGCGCGACAACCAATCGGGGACGGGATAGGTCGGTGTGCTCGGCATGGCAGGCTTGTCCCACAGGCGGTTGGGCCACGTGTTGAAGGTCGTCCGAAGAAAATAATCACGGTATTTGTTCATGTCGCCCACAAATAAGAACGAAATAAGCGTGGACACGGCCGGACTGCTCAAATAATAGAAAGGCACATCGGCCAAACCGTAATCGGCCATCATGTTATATGCGTCGTACGCGTCGATAACGACTGCGGGCTTCGTCGGGTCATAGCGGCGTAACCCGTTCCTCCGCGTCCGCACCGTCACGGAAGGCAACACGCGGCCTTCGAACGAACCGCGCACGAGGCTGTCCTCATGAGCAAACGGTTCGAGGTCACGCGGCGACACGTCCTGGTAAAAGCTGTAGGGATGTGCGAAATGGGGATGGAACAAGTCCAGTTTCACATAATAGTCCGGCCAAGCCTCCTCGTCGGTGAAGCCCTTCCGACGCCTTTTGCTGACATACTCTGCCCCCTTACTCAGTTTCGCCGCGCTGAGGAACATCATGCAATCACCGTAAATCTCAGGCATGGCCATATAGAATGCACCGTCTTTCGTCTGTTGCTTCAATTCAAAAGTCTCCGGTCCCTGCGTGAACATGGCCCAGACGTTCACCTCCTTTTTCAAGTTGCTGATCTTTTTAAAATCAATGTTTTGCCTTTCCGAACGGTTGACACACCCTCCGATGGTCTGGAACTTCTCGGGCAACCAAGGCAGCGCGAGGGGTTCTACGTCCGCCATCTCACGCCACTTGTAACGTCGCCACCCTTGCACCATCATGAGCCGGTCGAGGGCTTGGCGACGAAGACTGTCGTCTGACTCGAAATAATAACCCGGATTCTCCACAAACCCCTTGATTTCACTGGCAAGGAGCATTTCGGTGAGTATCGTGCCATTGTCGTACGTGTCTTCTTCCGTATCCCGGTCGCGAACGGCAAGGGAAAGGCTGGATAAGGAATCCGCCGGGTCGGTCAGTTGCAGGTGTAAGGTGATGGAATCGAAAGGTTCATAGGACTGACGTACACCGGAAACGGACAGTTTCGGGACATCATAGTCGTGATGGTTGACGAAAAAGAGCCGGTCGGCATAGATGCGTCCTTCCCCGTCGAAGACCGTAAGCTGGTTGACACCGGTGGGAAGACTGTCCAATGGGATAGCCATCCGGCAGACCCGAAGGCCGGAGGCCGGTTCATCCGCCGTGTCCGCCGTCACCTTTGAAAAGAGCGATACAGGCAAGGGACGGTAGAAACGGGACACTCCGCCACTCATGACGTGCAAGGCAACGGGGTGCTTCACTCCGACGGCCTGTATCACGGCCTCCACCACACTGTCGCCCACCGTGACAGTCAAGGCACAACCTTCTTTCTCCACTTCGGGAAGTTCTTCTTCATACTCATATCCCTTGTAAGTGAAGGTCGCACGGAAATCCGCCTGTTCCGACACATCCGGCAGGCGGAATGTCGTCCGGCCACGCTCGTCCGTCTGGCAGACAGCCGCCACCTTTCCCTCCTTATCCCGAACGGTAAGCTTCATGCCGCCAAGATGTTGCCCGTCCTCGCCGTTCAATTCAAGGGCCACCCGGCAAGCCGCACCGGCCACAAGGTTACCTCCTTCGGGATAGAAACGCAAGTCCACTTTGGGTTTCTTTTTCTTCGGGGTTTTATAGTAGCGGCGCATGGGGCGCAACGTCATGTCTTTTGCAAAATCCCCGGCTTCCTTAGGCTTGTCATATACGGGAAACACCCGTGAATAAAGCTTCTCATAGTCTCGGAAAAATTCCTTGGCCATCTTCTTGCTGTAGAACAAATCCTCTGAAATACGCACATGGGGATATTCGCACTGTCCGAAATTGAGCATCCAACGCGTATAAGCCCTCAATTCGTAGTAACCGGCATAAAGCGTATCCTTCAGCACGAACATGCCGTGGGCCGTGCCGTCTTCCATCTCCAACTGCTGCCGTTCCACGGAATAACCGTCCGGCGTGAGAAGCTCCACATAGAGAATCTTGCTCAGGTCGGTCAACGTGCCCCGGTCGGAGCGCGTGACATAGCCTTTGTACCAAATGGTATCGCCGAGGAAATAGCAGGTGTTGTCCAAATGGAGATACACCTTTTCCTGCGGCAAGCCCACCCCGAAACCTTCCACCTTGCGGTAAAGGGTATCGAGACCTTCAAACTGCCAAAAGCCCGGGCCTTGGGCATAGGATTGCAGTCCGACCCAGCACATCACCATTAATCCTAAAAAGCCACACTTCATAGTCTCACGTCTTTATTGAAACAACCAAGTCCTACAAAGTAACGCAACAGAAACAATATAAACAACTTTTCGTTATCAAATCTTATCAGATCCGGTATCAAATAATATCAGAAAATATCAAATCACTGATATTCAACGCTTAAAGAAAACGCTAAAAGTAACGTTTATTTTTTCTTTTTCAGCATCCGAATGTTTTTTCCGGATTTCATTCATCAAAAAAACTCCCGGTTGCTTTGATTTCTCAAACTAAACTTTTAAATTTGTAAGACATTAATCTATACATCGAATGCAAAACATGAAACACAAACTTACCTTTATTGTATCATTAGGCATCGCCTTAATCCTTACGGCTGTCATCGGAGCCACCGTCAGCCTGCACCATTGCATGAAATGGGATGCCTACTGCGACAATGGGACTTTACCCTTGTCAACCGTGAAGTTTACGCAAAACCTGATTTTCCACGCCTATTACTGGATGGGGATAGCCTTCATCTGCTTATGCCTGGTTGTCGCCATGCTAATATGGTATTTCCGCCATCAGCAAAAACTCCATCCGGAACTGAGCGACATGATAGCCGACACATCGGAATGCGAATTCAAAAAAATACGGGTGAACCGTTATACCAACGAAATCACCATAGACGGTACGACCCGTCCAAGCCGCCGCCAAGTGGCGACCTTACTGGATTATCTCCTTAAAGCTCCCACACACGAAATCTCATTCACGGAACTCAATACCGTATTCAATGAGAATTTCTTCGACGGTTCGCCGGCATCCAAACGGAAAATAAGTAACCTTAAATATGAAATCAACGACCTTTTGAAAAGCTTAGGATTCGAACTGGTCAAGACTTCTTCCGACCAATTCGCTTTAACCGCAAAGAGGAAAGAAGTCATTTAATCCTGTCAAAAAGTAAAACCGGACTCCACGAGAATCCGTTATTTACACCCCGATACGGAAATCTACGGAAATACGGGATTCTCACGGGAGTGCGAAAAGGCAATCTGACAGCTTATAAGACCTTCGGGCAGCATCCTGCACCCCCGGAAAGCAAGACGTAACGCAAACGGCCGGAGGACGAGGAAGCGCAAAGCGGATTTACATGCCATTTTGACATCCGTTTTTTGCAAACGGAAGCACTTCAAATAGCGTAAAAACGAACCGGAAAAGCTTGTCCACGCTTCGTTTTCCGGCATATTCCGGCCCAACATGAGGACAGCTCTCAAACGACATGCGGAGAAAAAATATGTTTTCTCAGCCGAACGGAAAATCATTCGCTTGAGATTGAAACGCATTTAGACTTAAAAAGATAAAAAAATCTACCGGAAACGCTAAAAAATGTATTCAAAAACGACCTAAACTCCCTCTAAAACCTGCATGGTTTCAAGGCATGCACAAAACAAAAAACGTGGTTTTACTATCAAAAAGACAGCAAAACCACGAAAGACCTATCTTAAATCTAAGTCGCAAAAAGAGTCACCCCGGGAGGTTGGCACCCGTCTCCGCCGTCCCTTCCACTCCGCGCAACGGTTCGTTCTCCTCGGGAATCACCTTCTTGGCACTGGCCTTGGCACCCAACTTGATAAGTTTGTTGGCAGCTCCCACCACGCTCAACCGTCCGTCCTTCAGCTTGTCGGCGGCCTTGGTAAAGGAGGACGAAGCATCTTGCAACTTCTGTCCCACCGTCTCGAAATGGCCGATAAAATCGGCCACACGGTCGAGCAACATCCGGGCCGTATCGTAGATGGCCTCCTGGTTCTGAGCCTGTTGCATTTGGGTCCAGGCTATCTGGATAATGCGGAGTGCCGCCGTGAGATTCTGCTCACCGGTGATGAACACCCCTTTGGAGAATGCCTCACGCCACAACTCCGGTGCTTCTGCCAACGCCAACTGGAGCGCCCCTTCGTTGGGTACGAACATGATGACGTAATTCAAAGCCTGACGCGGCAACTTGATGTACGCACTGTAATCCTTGCGGGCCAATTCGGCCACATGCTGCCGCACGCTCCTGACATGCCGCTGCAAGGCTTCGGCACGCGCATCGTCCGTCTCGGCGTTCTGATAGTCCACAAAAGCCGTAAGCGACACCTTGGAGTCGATTACCGCATCTTTTCCGTCGGGGTAATGCAGGATGGTATCGGGAATCATCCGCTTCCCGGACTCTTCGTTCAGGATGGCTTTACCTGCACGGTCGCGCAGGGTCACCTGCTTCTCGTAATGTATACCTTCCTTCAGCCCCTGGCTTTCCAACAACTCGTCCAGAATCAACTCGCCCCAATTCCCTTGCACCTTGTTCTCGTTGCGCAACGCCGAAGCCAGCTTGTCGGCCTCAGCCCCGATTTCACGCGTACGCCTCATCACTTCCTCGATGGCTTTCTCCAGCGAAGCCGTATTCTTATTATGCGTGTCGCGGCTGTTGTCCATGGCCGTACGCATTTCCCGGATGGTCTCTTTCAGCGGGTCTATGATAGCCGTCATCTGTACCGTGTTCTGCTGCGAAAGTTCACGGGTGCGCTGTCCCAATATTTCACGGGTAGCGTTCTGCAACTGCTCTTGCATGAGGTTCAGTTGTTCCTTGAAACGGCGGTTGCGCTCTTCACCCTCGCGCACCATCTGCTCGCGCACCAACACCAATTCTTTTTCCACCGTCTGCTTGTCGGCAGCCAACCCCTTGTTCTCGCGATTCAGTGTCTCGCACCGTTCCTGTAACGCTGCCAAATGGTTCTCCATGCGTTCTTCGCGTTCCTTGAAATCCTGCGACTGCCGTTCAACTGATTCTTCCATCTCGCTCCGGCGTTTTTCCATCTCTTCCTCACGGACCTGCAACAGGGTTTGCAGGGAAGACATACGTGCCTTCGTCCACAAAAAAACAACGCCGGCACCACATGCCCCTCCGGCGAACAGCCATAAAAGTTCCGTCATTTCTTCTTTTTCCTTACGTTTTATAACAAAATTACGTTTTTTTGTGGATAAAACAAAACGATCTTTGTATTTTTGTGACCTATAATCTAAAAAACAAACAGAATGGAACTTATACCCGTAAAAACGACAGATCCGTATTATGCTGAAGCCGAACGGCTCATGACGGACGCTTTCCCGCCCGAAGAACGACGCCCCCTGGACCGACAACGTCAATACACCGACCACAATCCGCTTTTCCACCCTCAGGTCGTTGTGGAAAACGGGACGTTTGCCGGACTGTTCAACTATTGGACTTTGGACGGATTCCTCTACGGAGAGCATCTGGCCACCTGCCCTTCCCTACGCGGCGGCGGACTGGGACGACGCATCCTCGACACTTTCATCCGGCACGCCGGACAACCCATCGTGCTGGAAGTGGAGCCGCCCACTACCGACATAGCCACACGGCGCATCGGCTTTTACCGTCGTTGCGGTTTCCGGTTGTGGGAACATCGCACTTATATACAGCCTCCTTATGCTGCCGACCTCTCGCCGCTCCCCCTGCTCCTTATGGTGCACGGCGATTTGGACGAAGAGAAAGACTTTGAACATATCTGCCACGAAATCCATACGAAAGTGTACGGATGGCAGGGAGGCAAACTGACCAACGACTGAAGATAACCCATATGGCAGAAACACTTAGCGCACTCATCAAGTCGTGCAGCGACTGGCTCTGGGGATGGCCCATGGTGATTATCCTGTTAGGCACCCACTTGTTTTTAACCGTACGGCTGCGCTTTCCGCAACGCAAACTGTTCAAAGCCATCCGGCTCTCGGTACAGTCGGACAAGTCGGGTCAGGGAGACGTCAGCCAGTTCGGCGCGTTGGCCACAGCGTTGGCAGCCACCATCGGCACGGGGAATATCGTAGGCGTAGCCACGGCCATCACGTTAGGAGGACCGGGCGCCGTATTCTGGTGCTGGCTGACCGGCGTGTTGGGCATCTCGACCAAGTATGCCGAAGGACTGCTGGCCGTCAAATACCGCATCCGTACCCCGCAAGGCAAAATGCTGGGAGGCCCCATGTATGCCTTGGAACGGGGAATGGGCATGAAATGGCTCGCTGTCTTGTTCTGCATCTTCACGGTGTGCGCCTCGTTCGGAATCGGCAATCTGGTGCAAAGCAACGCCATATCCATGCTGTGCTACGAGACATACCGTGTGCCGCAGGCACTTACCGGAACGGCAGTAGCCGTATGCGTGGCTTTGGTCGTCATTTTCGGCGTGAAAGGTATCGCACGTGTCTGTAGCGCGTTTGTCCCCCTGATGGCCGCACTTTATTTCTTAGGATGCTGCTACATTCTGTGGGTCAATGGCGGCTATGTGTGGGAAGCGGTGAAACTGATCGTGGAATCGGCCTTTCGTCCCGAAGCGGCCGGAGGAGGTTTTGTGGGTGGTTCCGTCATCATGACCGCCCGTTACGGCATCGCCCGCGGACTTTTCAGCAACGAAAGCGGCATGGGTTCCGCCCCGATTGTGGCGGCTGCCGCGCAGACCCGCAATCCCGTGCGCCAGGCATTGGTCTCGTCCACCGGCACATTCTGGGACACGGTGGTCATCTGCGCCCTTACCGGCCTGGTTCTGGTATCCAGCATTCTGGCCTATCCCGACATCTCATACGCCGACGGACCGGCTCTGACCAAAGTGGCTTTCGACAAGATTCCCTATCTGGGCGCTCCCCTGCTCACGTTCGGCATCGTCACTTTTGCTTTCTCCACAATCTTAGGATGGTGCTACTACGGCGAAAAGGCCATGGAATACCTGAGCGGCAAACGGTGGACCTTAGTCTACCGGGGCGTCTTTATCGTCGGCGTATTCTTCGGTGCCATTACGCAGTTGGCCGTGGTGTGGAACTTTGCCGACCTGACCAATGCCCTCATGGCTCTGCCGAACATCGTATCCCTGATCGGACTTTCGGGCATTACTGCCGCCGAGACCCGAAAATACCTGTGGGAAGACCGTCTGGACGAAGAAGCCGATCCGGAAGACAACCCGATGTAGAAAGGCCAGGCACCCGTACCTTACAAATAAATCCGGTGCGGCGGAAAGCTTCCGCCACACCGGATTTTCTTACCGGCATCCCGTATCCCCGGGTCAATCCGTCTCGATACTGTTCAACAAGTCTGCCTTTCCCTCGTTGATCAGTTTCAATATCAATTCGCCGAACAACGTGTTTTGCCAGGCAAACCATGCACGGGTAAAGTTCTTCGGGTCGTTCTTATGAAAAGACTCGTGCATGAATCCCGTACCGGCATCCGTATTCACCAGCATTTCCACACAGGCTTTGATTTCCTTGTCGTCACGGCTCGTAAAAGCTTTCATCATGATGCTCATCGGCCAAATCATATCGTAACCGACATGTGGCCCGCCGATACCTTCGCCCGCCGTCCCCTTAAAGAAATAAGGATTGTCCTCGCTCCATATCAGCTTGCGGGTATTCTGATACACCGGGTCGTCTGCCGGCACGTCACCCAGATAGGGCATGGCCAACAGACTGGGCACATTGGCATCGTCCATGAGCAAACGGTTGCCGAAACCGTCCACCTCGAAAGCATACACTTTTCCGTAACGGGGATGATCGTATACGGCATATTTCTTCAAGGCGGTCTCCACTTCATCCGCCAATTCACGGCATTCTTTAGCCAACGTTTTTTCATGGTTCACCTCGGTCAAAATCTCGGCTGCCTTACGCAAGGAAGTCACGGCAAAGAAATTGGAAGGCACCAGAAACTGAAACGTGGTGGCATCGTCGGAAGGACGGAAAGCCGAGGCTATCAACCCCACAGGCTTCACCGGATTGCCCCATCCGTTATTGGTCACGGTGTCGAGCGCACGCTCCGTCTTGCGTTGGAAGTGATAGGGGCCGTTCCCCTCCTTACGCTGCTGTTCCCGGAACGTCTGTAGAATGTATGCCACGGCTTGCAGCCACTCGTCGGAGAAGACACTGGCATCTCCCGTCACCTTCCAATAATGGTAGGCCAGACGAATGGGATAACACAGCGAGTCGATTTCCCATTTCCGCTCATACACTTCGGGCTTCATATCCGTCATGTCGGACGCCCAATAGCTTCCCGTCGCCTCCTTATTGAAGGCATTGGCGTATGGATCGATATTGATACACTTGAACTGACGGCGAATCACTCCGGCCAACATTTTCTTCAGTTCAGGGTCCTCATTGGCCAACTGTACGTAGGGCCACACTTGCGCACCGGAATCCCGCAGCCACATGGCATGGATATCACCCGTGTACACGAAGGTGTCGTCCGCCCCGTCGAAGTGGACGGTCGTATCCAGCGTATTCGGGAAGCAATTCTCAAACATCCATGCCAATTTCGTATTCGTCAACAGTTTCTTGGCACGTTGTATCTGCTCCTCTACGGCTTTGGAAGTGAACAAACGTTTTTCGGGCCGATGGCTTTTCCACACACTGACCTGAGTGTTGTCCCGTTCGGCTACATACTCCTGCATTTCAGCCGCCCGGGTCTCTACCGTCATTCCGGCAACCCCTACGGCTACTCCTACAATTTTAATAAGATTTAAGTTCATAACATTTATTGTGAATTAGTATTAAGTTGGGTTATCTTATAAAATAGATTTCCACCGTATGGAAACCCAAAGCACGGAACAAGGCCGTGAACTGATTGCGTGCATTGGCTTCCGCCCGACGCATATTCGACGGCGTCAGGCATTGACGCAACATCTTCCCGTAAGCACGGTCGTACAAATCGCGGCGTGCGCCGTTCGGCCATTTTCCACTCTCATAGAACACCTTCGTACGGGCTTCGTCGATAAAATTCTTGTCCAACAAATGCACGGCAGGCAAACGGAGAGTCACGGTATCACCATGCGCCTGCGCCCATTCTCCTGTCACCCGGTTCATGTCGATCCCGATGCGGGGAACTCCGGTGTACACAGCCACCAAGCGGTCGTCGGTAAAGAACCCTTTGCGTAACGTATCGGCCACGACTTCAGACTGAACCGACAAAAATTCCCATTGTCCGATTTGTTCGATACGGCGTATCTCCTGAGAGGTCAGCTCGATACGGTCATCAAAACCGGCCTCCACCGATATGCCTCCTTTACGATTCCATTTTATCAGCAGCCCGATAAAGACAGCCAATACGACGGCCACGACCAGCCACTTCAGTGCACTCAACCATTTTCCCATTTCATTTCAGTTTTTCAGTCCGGCCTTCACGATCCAACAGCAACGGCATATCCGCCGTCGTAAAATCCTTACGGAAGGATATCACTATATTCCGCTCGTCATAGCCTAACCTCGTCAACATCGGCACCAACACGTGAGCCGCATTCTCACGAGCCATCTCCAAAATGCCCAACTGCGGTACGGAAGCCAGAATCTCGTCTTCCCCCTGACGCGTAAAATCGGCCAACTCCGCAGAAGTGTAGTCCGAACGTGTCAAAGACACAAATTGCTTCACCTCATCGTGATTGATGCGCGAGGAGGTCACGACCACCCGTGGGTCGGGCAAAGTGACCACAATACGGTCGCCCGAACGCAACACATTCTTCTCGCCGAAGCCCGTGAAGTCAATATAAGCTTTCAGAGTTACATCGAGAGGTATCATGACCTTGCGTTCGCCGATAGGAACTTTTACGTCGAACGCCCGCTGAAAGAGATTTCCTTTCACCCGCAAAGGGTCGTCCTTCAACACTAATTTATGGACTTCATATTCGGCCGTATAAAGACGGGCACACTCCTTTACCTGCATAACCAAAGAGAGCGTATCGACCCGGACGGCTTCTGCTTTCGTCTCTTCCCCGCGACAAGCCGACAAAAGAGACAGGCACAAAACTATGACAAAGTAAAACGTTGTTTTCATTGCAAATGCTTGGGGGCTTCAAAGATAGACATTTATGGAATAACAGGCAACAAAAGAAGACCTAAAAATATAATAAACCGGCTTGTCCAACTCACCTTTTTTTTGTTCCTTTGTGAAACTGTTGAGAAAAAGAAGAAAATGCAGACACATTTCAAATTCCTATGTATGGCATGCACCGTACTGCTGTGCTACAGTTGCAGCGGAAATAACCCGCAAACCACCAGCGGATACAGTGAATATGAAAAACCGGACACGACAAATTCCGTGCAGGAAATGAAAGACTATCATTACAGCGCAGAAGTCAAAGTCGGACAAACGCGATATATGTACGACATCGTACGGGAGGTAAACGATACGCTTCCGTTAGTGACGGGGGACGACGGCGAGCGCTATGCCGACAACTATATCCGGCTGCGCGTGAACCGCGAAGGAAAAGAAATCTTCAATAAAGTCTTTACCAAAAACCACTTCAGAAGCTATATGGAAAAAGGATTCATATCCCACGCCATTTTGGAGGGAATGGCCTTCGATAAAGCGGACGGCAACAACCTGCGTTTTGCCACCAGTGTCAGCTATCCGGCTTCGGACATCTACATCCCGTTGTCCATCACCATCTCGCCCGACGGCAGTTATCAAATTACAAAAGATGAAGTCCTGGACACGGTGGTAGCCACAGACTCTACGGAAACGGAAGAATAATCCGACAAACCACGATGCCCGGTCCAAGTAAGCTTAGGCCGGGCATCGTGGCTGTTCCCTCTCAACAAGAGAAGGGAACGTTATTTCATCAACTTTTCCAACTGTAATTTCAACTTCGGATCGGAAGGTCGTTTCGCATAGGCATCCACGATACGCCCATCCTTATCCACCAATACCACGCGGGGAACAGAACGGATGTTCATTCTTGCCGTAAAATCGGAACGGAAACCTCCGGGCAGATTCAAATTCAATACAGGTGATTTCCCGTCTTTCTCCGACACCATCTTTTTCCACAGTGCCATCAATTGGTCGCCGGTATCCAACGAAACGGACAGGAATTGAACCGGACGGTCTTTGAATGTTTCTGCCAGACGGTCGAAGTAAGGCATTTCCGCACGGCAAGGAATACAGCCGGTGAACCAAAAATCTATGACTACCACCTTGCCTTTCATGTCGGATAAGGTATAAGCTTTCCCGTCTTGGGTATAAGCCGTAAAGTCCGGCATTTCCATCCCCCTGAGCAAGTCTTTGTTTTTTTCGCGCAAGGTAAGGTACTGTTTTTCTATTTCCGCCAAATCGTCCAAAGCTTTCCTGTAGGTAATCAACGGACGCACATCATCTACATATACATTGAAATCGTCAGAGAATCCCTTACGTAAAGTGAATCTCAGCATCTCCACCAGAAATCTCGAGCGTAGCTTCTCGTCTGTAATGCGCTCTGCATAAATCGGAAGATAATGGGTGGCGGAAACCGTCAAAAAGCCTTGTTTCTCCATCTCTTCCATAGCATCTTTCATTACGGAGAACCATTTGGGCAGGCAAAGAATAAGGGAATCTCCGAAGGTAAGCGTTCTCAAAAAGTCATAATAATCCCGACCCGCATCGGCTCCATGTCCGAACATTTGCATGGTACGGGCATTCAATCTGAGATTCAGAAACACAAAACGAAGATATTCTTTGTGAACCGCCACAAAGTTTGCAGGCAAACCGGAGCGGTCTAATAGACCGTATAGCTCTTCCAACTTCTCTTCATTATAACGCACCCACTCTTGAGAATAAGTTTTTATAGGTTCCGGAGCACGGCCTATATAACGATGTTCGTCCAGAAAAGTCTGTACCCGGGCTTTCGTACCGCTCCAAGAAAGTTTTTTCCCGTCATACAGTAATTCCAATGTATCTCCCGGTTCCACGTATAAAGAGTAGAAATTGGAATTGGCATCCACAAAGCGATAATAACAAGCACCGTCCACGATCGGTTTCATTACGGTGGTTCCGGGAAGAACCTTACGATACCCCGTCGTATCTTCCGGTTGCAGAAACACGTCTTCCGTACTTTTATTCTCGACCGTTATATACACTTCTTGTGCCTTGGCCCCTACGGTTCCTATCACCGTCAGGCATAAACCGCTGACTAAGCTTATCAATCTTTTTCTTTCCATCGTCATTTACTATTTTGAATCAAATTACTCGTCTGCATAGCCTTCAATGGGAACGGATACGTTAGCAAATGAGACGCAGGAGACAAGGTATAGGTTTTCCCTTCAATCACACGTGTCTGCGTCTCGTTGAACTCCGTAACAAAACGTCTGAGGTCAAAGAAACCGTTACAAGTGAGGAAAAGTTCACGTTTACGTTCCTCGCGTACCAAACGTAATGCTTCTTCCGCATCGGTCGGTGCAAAAGGCTGATAGCGACCGGGAACCATACGGCAGGCACGCAATGTTTCCATATACCCCATGGCTTTAGACAGATCTGCCGCGTTTCCCTTACGGGCATAACATTCAGCCAACATCAGATAGACTTCGGACAATCTCATCCCACCGGGATTCCACTTGATAGCCAACGTTGAAAAGTTACTGTCACCCGCCGGAGCCGTCTCGTGCTCGGCCTTGTAACGGATGCAATAACGATAGCGCAAATCCGCATCCTTCTGGAAAAGATCCAGCACTTGCTTGGGCACGTACATAGGATAAGGATCGGTATAAGTGGAACCGAACTGATACAACAGTTGTTCCGGGGCATCATACTCAAAAGGTATTCTCGTTTTCCATACATTCTCGACAAAGTCGTTCACTCCCGCATACTGAGGTTCGTCTATCGCCATTTCGGGGTACCCTGCCGCCACAAGCATCGGAGCAAAAGTGTTATAGCCTTCCGTCATATCCCACAACTCGTGCCCGGCCCGGGCGGCCTCCGCAAGTGCAGAATCGCATGCTTCTATACATTGTTCGAACTCCCGTCGGAATAAATGTACCTTGGCTTTGAAAGCGTATCCGAAAGTCTTGTCGGGACGAAACGAATTTGTAGCCTTATGCGGCAAATCAGGTATAGCCGCTTCTATGTCGCGCTGTATAAAATCATAGGTATAGCCGACCGACTGCTGTATCCCCACATCTTCCAAACTCTCGAACATCTTTTCCCTGACAATGATACCGTGAGTCTGATAGGCCGTAGCAGGATCATAAGGGCGGGCAAAAGTGTTTATCAAGAAAAAGTAATTGTATGCTCTCAACACTCGTGCCTGAGCTTCTCCCATCCGTTTGTCCTCTTCCTTTCCCTCGGACGAGGCAATACCGTCCACCACGACATTGAATTTCGTAATACGGTCATAACATGCATTGTAAGCTGCATTCTCTATCATATCTCCGGCACGATCGTACGACTCGTCCCAGAAATAGGCTACCGAATTCAACGGATTGGTATAACTTTTCAACTCTTCGGCCTTATACCAACTGGCCTCACCGGCCAAAATCCAACTATTCATCATATCATATTCGGGCGACATGTCCTCTATCAATCCCAAATAATCTTCGGTAGATTTCAGCAAAGCCTTACCTTTGGGCGTAATATCCAAATAGTCGTCGCAGGCCGCCAACGTTACGACCACGCCGATACAAGCCGTCCAATTTCTTATTATATTCCTCATCATTTGTTCTTTTTAGAATTTCACATTAAGCCCTAAAACATAGCTCGGCATGATAGCGTCCGTACGGGTTCCAGTATTTGCATTGAAAGCCTCGGGGTCAATATCACGCTTGTTGGCAGCCCAATAACACAGATTGTCCACCTGAGCCTTCACTGTTATGCCTTTCATTTTCAGTTTCGACACAAGTCCCTGAGGCAAAGTGTAGGACACCCCGATATTCCTCAGTTTGATGAACGAAGCGCTCTCCGTATTCACATCGGCATATTTCCAATGATAGTTGCGTTCCCCTACGTTGGTATGCAGTCCCATGGCCGGAATATCGGTATCCGTATGTTCCGGAGTCCAGCGGCGTGAAATATCTTCGTGAATCGCTCCTCCCTCGATAGCATTGTATGGATCATAAAGCGTTACCACATCGTCACGCAGAGCATGGCCGGTATAATAAACGACTTTGGCAAACACATTCAATCCTTTCCAACGGAAGTCGAGCTGCAATGCACCATTCCATTTCGGAGTAAGTTGCCCCACACAAACCACGGCATTCACATTACGCACCTGTTCTATGGAAATGACATTGCCGTTTTCATCGTAAACAGACGGGTCACCGGTTGCTGTCAAGCCCGCATAACGATAGGCATAAAGAGAGTTATAAGTATCTCCCATCTTATAGTTGGATGTAGGCTCACGCATCATATCCAATGCATCGGTGGGTTCATAATCCACTTTCTTGATTTCATTCTTATTGTAAGCTGCCGAGAAAGATGTGGTGAAAGACATATCACGCTTCTTCAACCAATCGTAAGAAAGAGAGAGTTCCACACCATTATTCTGCATTTCTCCGTTATTGGCACGTGCCTTTCCATCGAATCCCAACGAAGGGTCTATGCTTTTATTGACCAACAAATCCGAACTATAACGCCGATATACATCAAAACTTCCCGTCAATCTGCCGAGCAACATGAAATCCATACCGAAGTTCAGCGTAGAGGTCTTTTCCCAACGCAACGAGCTATTGGGAGGAGTCTGCAACGTAGTAATGGGTGAATTCGTATAAAGGGAAGTAAGATAATAAGCCAACAGATAAGGAGACGAGGTCTGGTCTACATTTCCCGTAATACCATAAGTCAGGCGCAGTTTGAACATGTCCAGCCAATCCATTCCCGCATCTTTGACAAAACGTTCATTCGTCACATTCCAACTGGCCCCCACCGACCATAAGGGACGATAACGATATTTGGGGTCCGTACCGAAAAGATCCGCCTGTTCCACACGCACGCTCCCGTTCAGAGAATAACGGGTGTCGTAGGTATAACCGGCATTGAAATAAGCTGATACATAGCGATGCATTTCTTCATAGACGTTCAAGACCTCACTTCTGCGCCGCAAAGCGGAATAGAGCCCTCCTTCCACTCCGTCTTTCGACAGCGTGGCCCAATCAACCATAGAATATGTCAGGCGCATGTCATCATAGCCGTAACGTTCGCTACTTGCCGAACGGTTCTTGTCCTGCCGTATTTCTCCTCCCAACAAAGCAGAAACATCATGCTTTCCGGCAAATTCTTTTTTGTAATTGAACTGCCCCCGCAAGTTATAGTAACTGGCATTCGTATTACCCGTGAGCAAATGTCCCCCGCGTGGAATATGATAAGTCAGCGTACCGTCATCGTTGCGCGATGCAAATTCGTTGAGGATGGAACGCATCATATAGGAATTTTCCTCGTCATACTCATTGGTTTCGGCATGGTTTCGTTCATACTGGAATTTCAGCTCCAAATCCAAATCCTTGGTAATGTTGAAATCCGTATGCAAGAACAGTTTCAGATATTGGCGGTCGGTCTTCTTGATGTTATGCTTGGACTCTTCCGCTGCGTTGAACCCCATATCGTAATATCCGTCCTGTGTGGCCAACTGTTCAGCCAGCACTTGATTATAAATATAACGATTCACCGGCTGGCCGTCGTCGTCGTAAAGACGGTCATAAGGCATGGCGCTGGTATATCCCATTCCGGAAGCCTGACAAAACTCACTTCGGTTGAAACGGGTATCCATCCCTAACGTAAGTTTCATCCAGAAAGCTACCGACAACGTATTCTTCAGATAAAGTGAAATGTTACGGGCTTCGTCGTACCGGTTGTACTGTCCGAGTTCCTGATAGCGCGCCGAGAAAAAAAGGTCGTTCTTCCCCCCGCCTTTCGAAAGCGTCACGTTGTAATCCTGCGTCAGATTCAGGTGTTGCAGCTTTTTGCGGTACTCCCGGCGATAGTCGTTGCCACGCAAACGATCCAGTCCCGCATTCACCTCTTCCTGTGTGATTTCGCCCATGGCCATACGGTAGTAAAGCATGTCCACTTGTGTCATATACGCCGGACTCGATTTGGCCGTCATCGTTGAGAAATAAGCTGTAGGGCTCTTGATATATTCCGGGTCGGACAGCAAGTTGTCGCGCTCCAAATCAATGATGTCGCTCGTCGAAGCATAGTGCATGTAGTCGAGCGACGGCAAAGGTTTGAGGTAGTAACCTAACGACACATTGACATTGAGCTTGTCGTTTTCAGCCTGCTTGGTCGTCACGACAATGACCCCGTTGGAAGCACGCACACCGTATAGCGACGTTGCCGCAGCATCCTTCAACACCGTTATGGTTTCCACCGTCTCCGGATTCAAGTCTTCCAAGGTCAGGCTGCTCGGTTGCCCGTCAACCACAAGAAGCGGAGTCGTGCCCACGGCAAACGACGAAACTCCGCGAATGCTCAGTTCATTGTTATAGGTACTCAGACCCGGAGCAATACCTTCCAGTTTCGCCACAAGGTCGGGCGCCTGCACTTGGTTTAAGTCTTCGCTATTGACAATTACGGCCGAACCGGTAGCACGCTCGCGCGAAATCGTCTGGAATCCGGTCACAATAAGCTCGTTCATTATACGTTCTTCTTGTGCCATACGGATATTCAATTTCTTTCCCGGCACAGCCTGGCGTTCTATACTCTCCATTCCTATATAAGAAACGACCAGAGTAACTTTCCCCGTGCCCTTGACCGGGATTTCAAACGTGCCATCCATTCCGGATATGGCACCCGTATCGGTCCCTTTTATCCGGACCGAAGCACCGGGAAGCGGCTCTCCCATGTCATCAATAATCGTTCCTGTCACTTTATACCGACTTGTCTGGGTAACTTGTCCCGCCATTTCCGGAGTTGCAGCCTGCACTACGGAACAATACGGGTGTCCCACCCACAAAGTCAACACGCACGCGGCATGGCCGCAAAATGGTAAAAACCTATTCTTACACATCTTAATAATTGTATGGGTTAAGGTATCACGATTTCTTTTATTTGCACACGGCCTCCCGTTCCAATCCGAACAAAATACAGTCCGGAAGGCAAGTCTTTCACGGAAATATCTGTTTTGATTCCGGCCGCAAGAGAAGCGTTACGCACCACCATACCCGACAAGCTGACGATAGAAACTTGTCCGGCTTGGGGCACACAGAGTGTCACCTGAGCTTCTACGCGCCGATAAGTGACTTCTGAAGCCCATCCGACCTCTTCTACCGAAGAACCTTCGTCCACGACCGTCAATGAGCCGGACGAAAATGCCGTAGCATAGCCGTCATCAAAATAAAACACGATATTATACCCGCCGCCTAAAGGCAAATCTACCGTTTCAGAGGCCCAAAGCGTTACATCCGTTACCGATGGTTTGGTTAACTCCAAGAGCCCGGAATAGACTTTCACACCGGTAGTCTCCTCTCCCGTAGCCGTCTTGCGGAATATTTCGGCATAGATACGTCCTACAAACGGTATCTTAGAAGAGGGTTGAGACACTTCCACTGTCACACTCCCATCACGCCGATTCAACTTAAAACCGTCGGAAGGAGTCATTACACTGACCAGAGGTTTACGCGTAGCCTTCACCGTAACGCTCTCACCCAAAGATATACTGTTAGCCACCGTCGGTTTGGCATAAATACCGTTCACACTGCAATAATACGGAGTCAACTGATAATCGACAGCCGCCATGCCATCTAAATTAGCCAATACATTGACCGTCACGTCTTCTCCCGCCTCACAATAAGCCAACGAAGCAAAAAGAGTATCCACTCCGGCCTCTTCACTCTGCATCCGTATGCCGACCCATCCTTCAAGTCGTACAGCCCCCGGATTCGTGATATGAAGCTGCCAAGTCTTCAGGCCGGTCGTATACAAAATACCCGGTTGGAAATCTTCAGCCAAGGCTATACGGAAATCAGGATGAATTTTCTCCATCGTCACAGTCTCGGTTCCTATCACAAGACGAAAAGCAGAAGCATTTGCCTGTTCGGCTTGCATGGGCGACCAAAGTCCGTCATCACCTTTATAATACAGTCCCACTTCATAGGAACCTTCGTCCAAAGAAGACAAGTCCAAAGAAGCAGTGAACCATTGGGCGTCATTGTTGGAAGGTACAGCCATTTCACGCTCAACGGTAAGGGGCACCACGACCCCGTCGCGGTAAATGCCGGCACAAACCGTCGTGGCGAACGCAGCCACCGTCTCCGCATTGAAATAACATCCCACTCCGATACTTTCGTCGCGTCCTGCTTCGACCACGCCTTCACTTACGTATTCGTAGCCGGGAGCCGGCCGGCGGGCATAAAGCGACGAGATATAAAGCCGGTTCGGTTGCGGCGTTGAGGTACTTACCGGCGGTTGGATACGGCATACCATAGTTTGGTTAAAAGCATAAGACCCGTTGGAGCCTCCGATGCCCTGCGTACTCGGATTCATAGCCGAAAGGGCATAATATCCATCACTGGAACCACCCCATCCCCAATTAAAATGAAACAGCCCGTCTCCGTCGTAACCATCGCAAAGAAAAGCATGGCCGGCCTTATTATTGAATCCTTCATAAAGCACGGGACGACCGGCTTGCAGTTCGTCGACCAGTATCTTCACCCATTCGTCATAAGGGGTAAGCGCACGGATATGACGATGCATATTGGCATCGTATCCCAAGAAATCCCGTAAACCAATGGCTGCATCCTTCAGGAAGGCCGTACTTTCACTCCTTGAGTAAGCCATCTTACAGGCATATCCGGCACAAACGCTCAGATTGGCTACGGCATGACGCTGCGCTTCCGTACCCGAGGCATAAGGATAATAGGCAAGCATATTATCCCAATCGAAATCCGGACACTCATCAAAATCAAACTCACGGTAAACCGACTGTTTCCGGTCATAATATTTTATATATCCCGAAGGACGCTGAGGCCAGCGATGATAATACATCAACTGTGCCATGGCTGTGGCCACACATCCCACGACACATCTTTCGTCCGACTCGCCGGATTCGTTTTCCGTCGGACAGAACAAATTGAACGGATCCGCCTGAGTCCATTGGGTCTGCAACATAGGCTGTATGACATCCGTCGGATAATCCGTTTTCCGAAATGCGGAAGCCTTACTCTCCGCCCCGTCCTCGGGCATATCTTTCAACAAGGAAATTTCTTCTTGATAACCTTGCAGCCAACTTTGACTATTGGCAGGAAGGGCGTCGGGAGTAAATCCGCCATGCAGACTATAGGCTAATATGGGACGGGCGCGGTCGTCGCCCGACACAATGACAAAGCCTTCATTCCCGTTCACATTCACCACATAGAAACAGGCTTCTTCTGCAGAAACCATCCTACGGGGCGCAACTTTACCTTTACGGTAAGCCACATAAGATAGTTCAAAACGAGGTTTCGCGGACAAAGAACGTACATTTCTCGGCGCGGAAACCGTCTTTAATTCATAAAATGCTTCGGCTTGCGCTAAAGCCTGTTTTAAAGATACAGGACGCGCCCACCCACAAACGCACAGGCAGACCAGCAAGCCGCTTAATATAATCTTCGGAATGTTCATATATAAAAAAAGGAGAACGGCCTAACCCCAAAAAAGTTAGGACCGCCCTTTTATCCATCAAAATACCGTTTTCACTTATTCCACAATAACTTTAGTCGAAGCAGACTTGCTACGGCCTACAACCAAGAACATATATGTCCCGGCAGGAACACCGGACAGGTTTACGATCACAGCATCGGAAGCCGGTTGTGCCTTGATGCTGTTGATTGCACGTCCGCTCATATCGTACACATATATACCGGCACCTTCGCCCAACAAATAGCTGCTGACACGATATTCCCTTTCGGCCACTTTGCTGACCTTCATATCGCTATAAGTCTCGGAAACGCTACGAACGCCTGTCGCATCCTTGCTGATTTGAACACTCGGCATACCCGTACTCATTTTGGCAAAAGTTTCGCTGGAGATCACGTAAGTCTGGCCTTCTTTCATTTCCACATAAACCTTACCCTCTCCATTTTCACCCACTTCGGCCATCTGGGCATCCTCAAAATTGCAGGCAAATTTGGCGTTGTCATCTTCTTCCAACGTCCCGACTTGGAGAATCGTTCCCTGCGGAGCCTTATTTGTCACCAAATAAGTAGCCGTCTCAGGAGCGATAAAACGCCAATAGTTCTCATAAACGGCATTAGGATATGTAACTCCCGTATTTTCGGACAATACGGTCATACGTTCCGGATGGTTCTGGCAACTGGCTACCGGGGAAGACATCTGGAACATAATCTGAGTATCCCCCGAACAAGTCACACAAAACAGGTTCTCACCGGATTTGGCATAAACCTGGTCCGGCATCAAAAGATTGCTTTCGTTCTCCACGGCATTGCAATCACCGCTCTTCACTTTCACAGAAGTGACCGTAGCCGAGGAACCTGTAGCCGTGAACTGTCGCACACTATACAAACCGGGATAAACCAGATTTATCTTAAACCATGTCGGATGATTAGCCTTTATAGGAGTGTACATACCTTGATTCACAGCAATCGGATTTGAACAATCATCTCCCTCGGCAGCAGCCGCCACTTCCACTGGAGTTCCCATAGCCATAACGTTCGTACCCGCAAACCACATACAAGCAGCAGCAATAGTTAGTAAACTTCTTCTCATAATCGTTTTATTTTATATGAATACTATACTAAAAAACACGTTAATAAAACCGTAACCTTCATTCTATTCCGGTAAAATTTGCATTTCGGCAAATCATTCTTTTTTATCTCTCTCTTCCTAAGAGAGCGACAACCTTCGTCATATTGGCATTTCTACGTGCTTTCCAAGGAGGCTTTATTTGTGTTTTTCAAACAAAAAGTAACGGTTTGGCAAACTTTTATTAATGTTTATTTGTCGAATCTATAGATTTTCAATAAATTTGCAACCGTTGTCGCTCTCTTAGGAAGAGAGCAACCGCATTTCTCTTGATGCAAAACCACACAACTTCTATCTTTTTTTCGTAAATTCGCAAAAAGATAAAAAACAAACGTGATATGGTAGTCATTAAAATAGGCCGCGGCGCAACCCAACGCATAATATGGATTCTGGCCCTCCTGATTCTGGCCGGGGGACTTACGGTAGCATTCTTCCACTTGCGTGATAAAATCTTTCCCTCCACCACGTTTGAACTGAATGACGAATTAGGGGGAAACATCTTCCCTTCCCTGATTCTCTCCACAGCCACTACGGACACCCTTATCGTAGCCCCCACGGAAAAAGGCGCGCTGGGAAATCCCAAATCGGGAATCTCGATACAAATCACAAGTCCCGTAAAAGATGCCCGCCTGCATGTAGAGGTGGCAGAAACGCCGTTTTTCAAACGTTCCGTATCGGAATTCATCCTTCCCGAGGAAGGAAAGGCTTACACGGTGTATCCCGACATTCTTTGGAACTACGACGCTTTACGCAATAACACACAGGCCGAGCCTATCACCGTGTCGGTGGAAGTACAAATCAAAGACCGGGAGGCAAGCCAACGCGTACGCACGTTCTCCGTGCGCAGCATCAATGAATGCCTCATCGGCTACAATGACAAGAAGAACCGCTTTCACAATACGGGAGTCCTGTTTGCCGCATACGTGAACGAAGACAGTCCGTTAATAGACAAAATCCTGCGGGAAGCCTTGAACACACGTATCGTCAACCGCTTTATGGGCTATCAGAACAAGCGTAAAGACTACGTGGACAAGCAGGTCTATGCCCTTTGGAACGTACTGCAACGGCGCAAGTTCCGTTACAGCTCGATTTCATACAGCAGCCTGTCGAGCAACGTAGTCTATTCCCAGCGCGTACGGACGCTGGAAGACGCTTTGGCTTCTTCGCAAATCAACTGCGTGGACGGCAGCGTATTGTTCGCCTCCCTGCTCCGCGCCATCAACATCGACCCGATATTGGTGCGCATTCCGGGGCACATGTACGTAGGGTATTACACCGACCGCAATCACAGTCAGGCTAATTTTCTGGAGACAACGATGATCGGAGACATAGACCTGGATGATTTCTTCCCCGAAGAAAAACTGGATTCCACTTCCGAAGGCAAGTCGCAGGAAGAAATGTCGCGGCTCACTTTCGAGAAATCCAAAGAGTATGCCCATCGTAAATACTCGGCCGACAGCGCACGCATCCATACGCTCCCACGGCAATACATGTTCCTGGAAATCTCCAAGGCATTAAGACGGAAGATACAACCGTTGGGCAAATGAAACCGGCGTCCCCGTCATATTTACGGACATTCGAGAAAAAGCAAACGGCATCTCCGAAATTTTATAAGATATTGTTTTAGAATTAATTACGATTCTCCTTATTTTGATTCTCCGTTCTGCGCCAAACGGAAAATCAATCTCAGGCAAACGATTTTCCGTTCTCAGCCAAACGATTTTTCATTCTCAGCAGAACGGAAAAAGGGGTTCTGCAATCCTTACACCCGATCCCGGTATCCGGAAAAACGGTCGCTAAAAAAGGGGATGGCTTCGCGCGAAGCCATCCCCTTCAAGTTCCTGAAAAAATATCCACCGTCCACTCCTACGCAACGGATTTCCGTCTCTGCCTCCGCACGGTTCAACCTTCCTGCGACGGATAATGCAAATTGGCATCCGTCATCTGTTCCAACACTTCATGGAGGTATTTGGCAGACTCCCATTTGGCCATCGGCAAGTCCTGCAACAAATAATTGCCGCAGTCGCGCGGGGTTGCTCCGGGAACTTCCCCTTCATATTCCGCAATGAAACGGAACGTTTCTTTCATCAGTTCCACAATATCCTCCGACTGCAAGTCCCCTTTCATCAGCAGGTAATTTCCCGTCAGGCACCCCATCGGCCCCCAATATACAATCTTATCGGACCATACCGGATGATTGCGCAGGAACGTGGCCGCCAAATGTTCTATCGTATGCAACGCACCTTGCCCCAAAGCCGGCTCACGGTTGGGTTCTTTCATGCGGACATCGAACGTGGTCACTGTCTCACCTCCCACTTCATCTTTACGGGAAACGTAAATGCCCCGCAACAAGTGGATGTGGTCAATCGTAAAACTTGGAATTTTCTTCATTGGATTTATATGTTTTTTCGGATTAAGACAAAGAAGAAGGCAAACTCTCCAAGAAGGTACGTACTACCCCGAAAGAACGGTCGGCCATCGTTTCCCAAAAATTCTCGTACTGCTGCCAGTGCGCATCGGCTCCCGGCGTGTCGCTGATAATCCGGAAACTGATGAAAGGCACGCGGTAAAGGTGGCAAACCTGCGCTATGGCAGCCGATTCCATATCTACGGCCAGTCCCTCAGGAAATTCGGCTTTTATGGCATCCAGTTCGCCGCGCTCCGTGATGAACTTGTCGCCGGTACAAATCAACCCGGCATGCACGGGAACCGATGACGGCAACGAAACAGCCTTGCGAACCAATCTTTCGTCGCACGTGAACCGGGGAGGCAATCCCTGAATCTGTCCGTATGCATTCCCCATGCCGCACCATACGTCATGATAGACCACCTCCGAAGCTGCCACGACTTCCATCACACCGGCTTTTGCGTCGATGCCTCCGGCCACTCCCGTACTCACCACCACATCCGGCTGCATGCGGGCCATCAGTTCGGACGCACCGACGGCTGCATTCACTTTCCCAATGCCGCACTCCATGATATATAAGGTGTTCCCGCCCAACTGTCCTATGGTATATTCAAAAAGTCCATGTCGCTCCTTACGCATCTCCGCGACCAACCGGGTCAACTGTTCGCGTTCGGAAGCCATCGCTGCAATAATTCCTATTTTCATTCGTCGTCATCTTTATTTCCCTGCAAAAGTACAACTTTTCCGCCACTAATTCAATATAATCGGGACAATCGGTTGTTCTTTCACATCGTCTATCGCTACAGAACGGTACTTCACACGGGCAAAGTCTATGGCCTTCAAATCGATGCTCCGGATTTCGCTGTTGTACATGGTACGGTAATAAAACACCAAATCCTTCATGTCCGTGGCGGAAGTCCACTGCGTAGCACTCGGAATATCCGCCGGCACCTTGGCATCTGCAAATTCAATCCCTACGGGAATGTCGAAATTATTCAATATCTGGAAAGCTTGCAGTACCGTCTTTCGCACCGTAGCCTGCACGGGAGAAGAAGTCTGATAGAAAGCGGCACGCACAAAACGGGACGGAGGCGTCACATCGCCGGGAATCCCTAAAAAGCCGCTGCCCGCACCAAAAGCGGCGAGCTTCACCTTGCCGAACGGCTTGGCTTCCGCCCCTCCTGCATACAGGTTTACATAATTGTTCAGGTTCGTCATCTGCCATTCAAAACCCGGAGAGTTGGTAAGCACGCCTAATTCATTTTCATAAAAATGAGGAATGCCGTCCACAATCTCCAACACGACCTGTCGTCCCGAAGCGTCCGCAATGCGCCAATGAGCCGTAGAGGCACGCGGGTCGGACGACACCACATGCACCGTTTCGAGTGCCTCTTTTACCTCATCCACCGTCTTGAACTGAGACAACATCCAAGGTACCAGTTGCAAATCGGACAAAGTACTCTCACGTTGCCCCTCATCGTACGCTTCATAACTACCGTAGTGAGGGAAGTAAAATAAACCGGCAGCCAGTCCGGCCTCGTTCAGTCCGTCGGCCACAAAATCCTCCAACTCCACGGCTATCCCTACATAACCGTATGCCGCCGTAAATTCCAATCCGTTTTTTTGTCCGCCCGGCACATACGATTGTTGCACATACCCCCGAGGCACAACCACATAACGGCTGTTCAGATAACTGCCGCCCCACTCTATGGTACGAGCCAAGACGGTGGCGCCGTCCTGCGACTTCAACGTAATTCCCGTACATGCATCAGCAGTATGCGGAACCCACAACCCGACCGCCGTAACGGCAAGCCCGAAAACCACGTCCTTTATTATTTTATTCACATTCTTCATTTTTTCAATATTTTATATGGTTATATTTCGAAAGGTACGAAAAAAGCCATACTTTTGCAAGCATAATCCAGTATTATATTTTCCAACTTCACAAAGATGCAACGCTTTTACGCATTCTTATTATTGTTCCTAAATGCAGTATTATGGGTTCTTGTCGCGATTATCGGCCCCATATATTTGTTATTGCATGCCCTATACCAAACATGTAAGCGATGCTTCGTACACCCCGAATAAACCCCGGAAGAGACTCAAATCCCTCATTAAAACTTATCTTAGAAAAGGGTAAATAAGGCTTGAAATATCCGACCTCTCTACTCAAATAAAAGTATACAAACAAAAGAACTCCCTCCACCAACTTTCAAAAGTTGGTGGAGGGAGCTCACATCTATTAACTAACACCTAATGCAATTACTTCACTTCCTCAAAATCAACGTAATATATCTATCAGCGACTTGCGTACACGTGTTGCAAATATATCGCAAACCCGAAAATAAGCATCCATAAGCAACACACGCTCTTGCTCACAAAAGTACGATTTTTATTCATAAATAACGAGATGTAAACGCATAAAAATCAAAAGAAAGCGATGTTTTTAACAGATTCTTCGGTTTTATCCTTACCTTTGTGTATGATATTGGGATGTTATACCCAAACAACAATAAGAAAACGATGCAGATACATAACAATACATTGATAGCGGAATGCTCGACTTACGATTTCAAGGAAATGCTGGAACGTAAGAAAGTAAAGTCATGGCTTAAATCCGTGTCGGCTTTTGCCAATACGGACGGTGGCAGTTTGTTCTATGGAGTGAATGATGACGGCGTAATTGTAGGGGTGGAGAATCCACAAGCCGATGCTGATTTTATCAGTGAAATGATAAAGGCACGACTTGACCCTGTGCCGGAAGTTCAACTTATTCCGATAGAACACGAAGGGCATACCCTGCTTGAAGTGAAAGTAAAGGCAGGAACGCTTACACCTTATTACTATTATCAGGATGGGACACGTACTGCATATGTACGAGTTGGCAATGAAAGTGTAGAATGCAACTCCCAACAATTACTTTCGTTGGTATTAAAAGGCACGCACATGACTTGGGATTCACTGCCTACCCAAGTGGATGCCAGCAAACATTCTTTCATCATCCTTGCCAATACTTTCCGTGAGCAAACCCATCAGGAATGGAATGACAAGTATCTGGAATCATTCGGACTGGTAACTCCTGACGGCAAACTGACCAATGCAGGATTGCTGTTTGTGGATAATTGCACAGTATTTCAATCGCGTATTTTCTGTACCCGTTGGACTGGACTCTATAAAGATGATGCCATCAGTTCCGTAGAGCATCGGGCTAACCTTGTGCTGCTCTTAAAATATGGTATGGATTTCATCAAAAACTATACCATGAGCGGCTGGGTAAAGATGCCGAACTATCGTCTAAACCTACCGGACTATTCAGACCGTGCCATCTTTGAAGGATTGGTAAACCATCTTATCCATAGAGATTATACCGTGATGGGCGGTGAAGTACATATCGATATTTACGATGACCGTGTAGAACTGGTATCACCGGGCGCAATGCTTGACGGAACACAGATTCAAGACCGTGACATATACA